>Ga0307515_10007256_pt1 | contig 21950 bp, 18 predicted proteins | sample 17_EM_MG_FD_194513 | JGI IMG/M metagenome (GOLD analysis project Ga0307515, IMG submission 194513) | Populus trichocarpa ectomycorrhiza microbial communities from riparian zone in the Pacific Northwest, United States - 17_EM | ecosystem: Host-associated > Plants > Roots > Unclassified | place...
GGTCGTCATGGTTTGACCCGTATTGACCCGGTGAACTCGGTTTTGGTAAAAAATGACGGTTTTGACCCGAAACGGCCCGAAACTCATTTTTTACCCTGGTCGACATGGTTTGACCCGTATTGACCTGGTGGACTCGGTTTTGACGGAAAGATGCGGTTGACTCAAGAAAAATATTTTTGAATTTTAAACTTTTTCTTAATTTTTTTGGATTTTTATAAATAATAATAGAAATAAAATAACATTCAAGAAAATCTTGGTGAATCCAAAATTGGGTTACAACATCTATCAATAAATTTTTACCTGGATAACTTTTTGATTTGCTATACTCATTAACTCGATGTCTTAATTTTCCATATTTGTAACAACAAATTGCGAAAGTTTAACTAGAACCCTGACCTGTACTTTGACTTGTTGTCTGTGAAGTTTGCTAAGTAGGTCTGGCTTAGAGGGTGGTTGGCCATTGTTATTGTTGTGCCCTTCTTTACTGTACTAATTTGCATAGAAACTTCAACAAATTGCCCGAGCAACTTGTTGTTTTTCAATCATCAAAGCCCTCTGATAAGCCTCTGAAATTGTCTATGAAATCTACAAGCACAACATATCCTGGATAAACCGCCAAATCTTGCCATAAAATGCTTTTCCATTTCTACCAAGTTATTCCTGGCCACTAATTGATAGAACTTGTAAGTTTAATCATTAACAGATTTACCTTATTGTCTCAAGTCTTTGGTGCATGATTTATGTATAACCAAAAGGAAAGAAGTGCTCATCCATCTTTTATATATATATATATATATATATATATATATATATATAATTCTCGACTTTTCTCACCTCTCTCATGACCTCTTTAACTTATCCCACCAGGTTGAAGCTCCAACCCTTCAATTTGATCGCAATTAGTTTCACCATCATATATCTTAAAACCTCATTATACTTTAAAATTCATTCAATTTCATTCAACCAATTGATAAACTCATCTGCTTGTAAAGTTCTTGCAAAATCAGGAAGCCTAATTTGAAATTTAAAATCTCCATGTTTTTCCTTATCGAGAGGTTGCCTCCTCTATATTTGCCTTTAAAATAGGTTTTTTATACACTAGCTGGAGACCCCTGGTCAGTCTCTTCTTTCTTTTGTTAGAGCCACCAACCACCAAGTAAGCTTCACAATCTACCTCTAATACCAATTAACTCAGACGAAAGCAATACAAGAAAGACAACAAGCGGAAGAACATAAAACTATGCTGAAAAGGGATCACACAGAAATTCTAATTCAAAATTTTATTACTGAATATTTTATGTTCTGGTAGTTTACCTCTATAAAAGGTTTACAACTCCTTAAATAAACCTAAAAACTCACCTAAACCAACAAGAAAACCCAAAAAATAAAAGAAATGTAATAAAAATCCTAAAAAAAACTAGGAAAAATATCATAAGTAAGTTGGAAAAATAATAAAGGATTTTTAATCCAAATAGAAAAATAATTCTAAATCAATTAAAAAAATATAATAAATTTTGAACAATAAATTTTAAGCATTATAGAAAGACCTTTTCGATCTCCAATTGATGTGAAATTTTAATTCTATAAGAACAGACACTCTAGAATCTCTTAGAAAATTCTCAATCTGATCCAATAGTCATATACAAAATTATTTTCAATAACATAAAACTGTGCATTAGAAAAAGATCTTCTGCATCAGTCTCTCCAGGCCAAAAAGAACTCATCCGTATTTTCAAATTGCTTTGACCTCGATCTTGTGGAGGTCCAATCAAGACTCTCTAGCCCTTTTTATGTATTCGCTTTAAATGTATAACATTTTTAGACATCAACTTTAGTCCCCCTTATCTTAAAGCTTGAATAAGAAACAACAATTGACAAATTATTTCTCTTGCATTAGCTTCTTGAATAATAAATTGCATCTATCAAATTTGCTTCATGAATGTTTATTGTGTCCATATAACCCTTGAATACATCTACCTTTGTGATAATAGTCCATGTTTTCTTTGCACTGAACTTATATCTTATTAACAAGAACTTCATCAATGATATCATCACTATCATTAGTATCATTATTTATGATATCACTATCAACATTATCATCATAAAAATAAATATCATAAATTGGTGGAGAATACCAATCCATATCTATCTCACCATAAATGGGATCACCAAAATCTTTGTGATACTCATCCCGATCAAGAAGTTGTATCCTTTACTCATGCCTTTGAAACAAACTAGAAAAAATAAAATTATCAATCTCAATATTTATTTTTCTAAAATAAATAGAAAAAAATAAAATCACCATAAAAGAAAATATTTTCCTAAACTAAATAATAACTAAGAAAAATAAATTTTCCCTAAAAATCTTCATGCATTAAGTTTACTCGTTTTTTCAGTAAAGTAAAGTTTGATTTTTAAAAGAATGCAGGTAAACTAAAAACAATAAGTAATTATCTTTTTTTAATGAATATCTTTACTTGTATCTAAAACTATATTAGCCTATGAGAACTTGCCTTTGTAAGAGATCAACATGAAATTTGGATGACATCAACTTGAATTATGTTCCATGTTGTTGCGATCATTTTGGACTATGTTGGGTCAATCCAAAATCAAAATGACCCAGTTGAGACATAATATTTTTAATAAACTTTAAAAATATAAAATTAATTTATGAGTATTTAGACTTTTATTTTTTTATAGTCTACATCCACATGGATTGAATCTTAATTTTTTTATGTGAGGTAACTATACTATACTTCATGTATCAATTTTTTTTGCACCCCACAATCACATGTTTTGTTTTTTAATTTTTTGATGTGAAATAACTATATATAGCTTATATCTATATTGTTTTTTAACTTTTCAACATAGAATAATTATAACCCACATCCAAATAAATCATTTAACTTTTCAATGTAGAATAATTATATCTAGCTTACATTTGTTTTTTTATTTTTTGATGTGAGATAACTATATTACACTCATGTCTCACATTTTTTTTTATAACCTGCATCTACATGAATTATTTTTTAATTTTTCAATGTGGAATAACTATATTATACCTTTTTTTTTTAATTTTTCAATGTGAAATAACTATATTATACTTCATACTTTTTTTTTTTTCATATAATCCATATCCACATCAACATGCATTGTTTCAAAAAAAAATTTCTCATAAAATATTAAAATCTTAAATATAATTTTTTTTTCAAATTAATCCAAGTCAATTCATGATCTAATCCTTCCATTTAACCGTATCAACCTCCAGACCATGATTAATAACACTAAACTTTGCACAAGGATAGCGTGAATTCACTCTTTTATCTCTTTTTAACGCTGTTATTTTGCGTCAAATCAGCCCAAGAGTGGCGAGTTTAGTTAAATTTGGAGGCAGACAAGTGGCCAAGTAATCATGGAATTCGGTTATGAGACTAAAAAAGCACCAAGCCAGCAACAGGATGGGTGCAGTCCAGGAAATCACACTTCAGGCACGCCTCTCCCAGACACCTTTCTTTGTGTCCCCAAGGAATTCATCATGGATCAACTCTTTCTAGATCCAGCTGTTTGGTAATTTTCCATTACATACACTCTTAGGTTCAACATTGCTGTGACAGTCAACAACATGTGTCTTTGAGCAAAAAAGAGAAACGCTAGTGACATTTGTGCATGCCACATCTCTCGCATCCCATCATATCCATGAATGTAGCACAAGAACAATGGATGGATCTCGTGTCTTAAATCAAAATGCATCGACTGTTACTAGCATTCCTCAAGCAAGAGAATTCATTGATAATCTAGATTTTGTAACAGTATCAAAAGCATTCGAATTAGTTTCAGCAACTCTACGTTACACCGGGTTTGGCCAAATCTTACAATCTAATTTAACCTCGGACCTACTGTCCACATCAAAATTGCCCAGAATGGCTATTATACAAGCACACTCAGTTTCTCTGAACCTAGTTATTTAGGCCAGCAGACAAGTCTTGCCCTGCACTTTGTACCCATGGAAACTGGAGAAAACTGATGATAAACAAATTCTAGGCATTCCCATTAGTAGACTAGAAAAGGTTATTCTAGAACTAACATGTTCTACACAGCTAAGTTGCTCTGAAAGCTCTCCAGGAGCTTTAGTTTTCATTTCTGTCGCAGACAAAAAGGGATTGGATCCATTTGCAGTCACCCTGACATGGTTCTAATTCCGCCATATTGTGTCTTTGCTAGAATGATATCTCCAAGGTCTGAGATAGTGGATTGAAAATAATGATTAGAGAGTTTCATAAAATATGGCAAGAAAGAGAAGATGATGTTTTGGCTAATCTGTTCAAAAATAAAATCAGGTCTAACACATGTTACAGGAATAGAGGTGCTAACTTCGTATACATTTTGGGACCAATTATGTAGATGAATACTAAATGAAATGAACGGATCAGCAGATTAATCAATAAAAGAAATGAATTGATACCTAGATCAGCTGAGATAAGACATTCTCCATGGTAACTAGGACCAGCCAAGATGGTCCCTGATGGTGAAATGATAACACTACCTCCAGCGCATGTGATGGCATCTAATGATGCATCACCATTTGAATCTCCAGGTGGAAATGGATAATCTCTCCTCCTGCAAAATTGATTTGCAGAAAGAACAAAGCAACCACCTTCGAGGGCAATATGGATCATGGATGCTTTCCATATTTCCCCTGCATCAGCCGTAGGCGCACAATATATTTCTACACCTATATTTATGGTACAAAACAGACTTAATGAAAGATTGGAGAGCTCCATTTTGCAGGAGAACATCTCTGATGGGGAAAAGGCATAAAAGGGTAATTGAAATTGCAGATTGTAGAATGCGATTTGCCAACTTTGTAATGCTGAAAGACATGGGAACTTAAATGTTGAAAAACAGAAGAACTTTTAAAGTAACAAGGAGAAGAGTTGTACCTTTATCATATAACTCAGTTCTTAGAAGTGGCCATTTATTGTCCCAACAGGTAAGGCCACCAATTTTCCCAATCGAGGTCTCATATATTGGCAATGTTGATTTCCCTCCAGAATTCCACACTGCACTCTCTGATGCCACTAGTGTTATCTTGCGATGCTGTCCGAGATGCTGTCCCTGGGAATCAAAGAACAGCATTGTACTGTAGAGATAAAATCCAGCTCTCTCCACCACTCCCATTACTAAGTGTACTTTATATTTACCAGCAATTTTCGCAAGTCTCTCAACTTCAGGACCTGCAAATTCACGTGTCCAAACCAAAATGAGCTACGATACACAAAACGAAGTAATAGAATTATAAGATCAAAACTCAGAAGCATGGCTATTTATTAGGTCAGCTTGTTTTCAGCTCCAGCAGCTGCCTCTATTCAGCATTCTAAAAATTCAAATCGCAATGAAATGATCAACAATCTACAGATTCAATGGACCCGTTTTTATTTCCATTTCTGCTGATGTTAAGCCATGTCAATTTCTGGAGCACTTGTTTCTTACAACTAAGTTCCTTTTCTGCTACAAAAAGTTCTTAGCTGGCAGATGAAGGAGTAAGGCATAGATTGGCACAAGTTACAGAAAGCGAAATGCCACATAAGCGATCAAAAGGGGCTCTCACCAGGCACATCAATAGCTGAGGCATAGTACCTCTGCAAACCATCATCTCCTTCAGTTGGATTTGTAGCATCAAACCTCACACTCCTAGGATAACCACCAACAAAAGCTTCTGGAAACACAACTAATTGTGACCCATATGCTGCTGCACCAGCAATCAATCTCTCTGCTTTATCTGCTTAACAAGAAAAAAAGAGAGACTGTAACAGAAAAAAAAAAATATAGAAGAAAACCCATTCTTTATCAGATTAGAAAACGAAAGGAAAAAGAAAAAAGACACAACTCCAAGTACCCAATGTTGCCGGAGTGTCAAAAACCACCGTCGAAGCCTGCACCACCGTGGCTCTCACCGGAGACCTCGCTGCCCGGGCGGTAGCCGGAAAATCAGAAACAGGCGTATCACCATCTGCCCTCGCCATGCAAGCGGGTTTTGGAATTGGGTCATGATCAACGGAGTCCGTTTTGCGACTGGGGCAAGTCTTAGCCGATTTAGTCTTAGTGGGTGGTTCGGGGGCGGGAATGAGATCAGGCCGGGCATGGTGGACGAGCCAGTGAATGGCTGCACCGCAGGAGCCGAGACCCAGTTCACCTCTGAGGCGGTAAATGGCAGTGCTACACATGGCAGGGACCATGATGTGGGCCTTTTCGGCCGGTGATTGTGCTACGATGAGAGGACGATGTCCTCTCTTCTTTTCTTTCTTAGCCTCCGCATTTTTTGTTGATTCCTCCATTAAAGACAGACAAGTTTTACTTGAGCAGTACACTTTTCACTATTGCCTCTTGAGTGAGTGAGGTTGTTGGCAGCACTCGGCGTTATGAACTATGTAGGAATAGGACGCTCGTACAAATGCTGTCTGTCTGTTGGAAATCTGGTTTCATGCTTGTCCATACCATTGTGTTTCAGCATCAGCGTTGTGCTAGTAATAAAACATTGATATTTTGACCATGTTAGAACATCGATACCATCAATAGCCGATGCTCAAACGAAAGTTTTATAAATAACGGATGCTAAAACATCCAGTAACAACTCTTTTTTTTGGTATAAGTAGTTTGATTATAGATTATGGATTGAATAAATTAAATAATCTAAAGGTGACTGGACATTATCATTTGTACTTAAGAATATGATGTGCATTCTATGTTGAGAAAGATGCATGTTTATAGTAAGATTAATTGTGAGATTACACTTGTTGTTTATGGTTTTAATGGCAGTCAAAGGGGTATGTAGCCACTGGAATCAGAGAGCCAACATGATCTTTAGTTTGCGACAACAATTGCGAGGGTTAACCCAGAAAGATCGTAAGTATTGGTTTTTCAGTTGGTAATCTATTACGACTACTTGTGCTCAGGCACTGTAATTGGAATCCTGCTGATATCATGTATATCTGACGTGTAACAGATTCTCCACATCAATATCAAGTATTGTGCTCAGATTTGGCTCTAGTTCAGGAAAAAAATGGAGGGTTTTTTTTAGTACATCAAAAATAAAATTGAAAAAAATAATACTGTATATAATATACTGATTAAAAAAAAAAAAGAAACCCAGATGCACACTAAAACTTAAATGACGACTTCACTATTATTAGTAGAAAAGATCTCAATGAGACAAATCCAATAACATCAACAAAAGTCATTAACGGTAATTAGAGTGAGTCACAAAAGTCGTCTAAAGATGGCGGATGACTCATTTACCTTTAAGCAATTCATGTGGTCCACTCCGATTACCATTGGTGATCTCCTTAGATATTGTTGGATTCGTTTTCTTATGATCTTTTTTTACAGTACCAATAATGTTGTCATTAAAGTTTTAGTGTGCTTTCAAAATCTCTTTTTTTTTTCTTTGTTTTTTTCTTTTTCATCTCTCATCCCTTCTTATTGTAATTTGTGAAGAAAGGGGGGGGGAGAGATCTTGGAAGCATAACGAAGCTCCAATGACAACACTATTAGTATCATCAGAAAGACTTCAACAAAAAGAATCCAACATACCAAAGAAGATCACCAATGATGACCAGAGTAGGTCACACAAACCGTCCAAAAACGACATGGGTGGCTTACTTGCCTTTGGAAAACTTGTGAGGCTTACTCCGGTCACTGCTGATGACATTTCTTAATTTTATTGGATTCATATTATTGAGATCTTTATGATGATATCAATGATGTTGTCATCAGAGTTTTGATACAACTTTAAAATCTCTTTTTTTGTTTCTTTTCTCTTTTCTTTTTATTGTAATTTGTGTCATAGTGATACCCGCACCATTTGTGACTCACAAAATTATACTATTTATCTAAATATTTTCTGAAATATGATATTTTACCAATCTTTTTTATAGTGCTAATGTAAAAAAAGAAAAAGAAAAAAAATGATTAATGGACTTTTTTTTAAGCCATCATATCTGACTTCTTAGTTCTTATCAACCATGCTATAAAATTGTATATGGATTGGATTTAGAGCTTTTTTTTAAAAAAAATACGAAGCAAGCAAATGCAAAAATACACGCATCAAGTATTAGCCTTATAAGGAAATTACTCCAAATAGGCAAACAAGAAGAAGGAAATAAGAAAAAAAATGGTTAGCATGTTTTTTTTTTCTTTCCAAATAATGACAAAAGGTCTCTCAAACCCACGCAACGAACAATAGATTTTTAAAGATGTTTTTTTTATGTTCATGTTTGAATTGCTATTTGCTAATGATGTTGTTATTAGTGTATATATCTTATTGTCAATTAAAAAGGAATGATTAATCATGTGTAACTTGATTGTAAATAAATTTTAAAAATTAAGAAATAAAATGCAATTAATTCAAGAGATTACAGTTCTAGATCTAAAAACAATAAAGTAAGGACTTGATTGAATAAATTTCTAAAATTAACTTAAAATAATATATGTGACATTATTTAAGGGACAAATTAATATTTTTCTATTTATAGAATTTTTAGGTTTTCCCATAAATAGAAAGTTATGCCTTTTTTTTTTCTTCTAAGAGTGAATAGAGTACAATACGTAAACACCTAAAACATAAAAGAAAAGAGTTAACACTTGAGGTAACACAAAAGAAAGTTATGACTTTTATTTTCTAAGAGTGAATAGAGTACAATATGTAAGCAATCTCTCTCTCCTAAAAGAGTTTAAGAGATTTCTCATCCTTGAAACCTTCTGACCTGAATTCCTGCCTAGCCCGAGTATTAAATTAAACCAAATAAGAGTTGATTTAATGTGACTTGGTCAATTTGACAAGTCTAAAAACAACTTGAAACATTGTTAAAAACTTGGTTTGAATTAAAAAAAAATCAAGATAACATCTAATTTTTTGATATTAAGATGATGACATATCAGTTCGATTCGGGTCAACTTGTCAAACATGAAACCCGAGTCACGAATCCAATTGGACAATAAGTTTATTTTTTTTAAACAACTTTTATTTAATTATATAATAATAAGAATTAGCGATCATAGTAAAACAACTGAACAAAATAAAACAAAATGATTATGATGAGTTACACAAAAATAACAATCATTCAAGAATAAATAAGAATTAAATGGATTTTCATTAAATAATATATATTTTTTAAAAAATATTAACTAATCTAAGAATTTAAAGGAAATTACATATATTATATTTTCAATTATCTATTTTTTAAGAATTCTTTTTTAAAGATTAGCCATGTAGGGCTGAGTAGCCTAGTGCATTAAGGCCTTTAAAAATAAGCAAAGAAAACAATACGAGACAAATCATCAAACTAAATTACCAATCAATGCAATATTAAATGATAAAATTAAAAAAAAAACTTGATGGCTGAACTAAAAATAATAAAGAACCAAAAAATATATTTTTTTAAATAAAAAGTTTTCATTTCACCTTATTTTCAATTTTAATCCTCTAATTCGTTAGTATTCACATACAATCAAACCAAATTCTTCTATATTATTGAGAAATGAATTATACCACTTAGTGCCTACATAATTGTTTCGTTGCACCTAAGAGGAATAGGAAGGATGCATTTATATTAACATTAGTTTTTTTTTATATATACTTTTTATTTTTGCTTCTGAGCATATGAAAAATTAAATATATCTCATTCGTATTCTGGGCTGACTGCCAAAAAAAAAAAAAAAGTTAATTCGAGAAAACCTCATATCATTAAAAAAAACTAATAATGCTAATAATTGTAAATAGATGGAGCGCATAAAATACCACAACAATTTTAAAACAAGGAGCCCAGCCCAATACAACTAGAAAGCCCAACCCAAGTAGAACCGAAAGATACAAAACTGAGAGACGAAAACCATAGGCCACCTGCCGCAGTCCTCCAAACCATCACGCGCCGCCGTTAAGGAGGCTATGGAAGAGGTCTAATCGTCTAGCATCTTCCGAAGGCGGTCTTTAATATAATCGCTACGAGCCTTGGTTCGGGCTTGTTGAGGGGCAATGTTGGCGAGGGACATGTAGGCTCCATAGACTGAAAGTGAAGCACCGGTGAGAAACAACCCAACAGTGGCAGCTAGTTGCTTCCGAGTTGGTGGGTATGCCCAGATCATTATCTATCTGGGTTTGATTTATCGTATTTGTTTGTTAATTTCACAGAATCGGCTTGGTTTGGCCTCCTCTTTCTTGGTGGAGAATCGGAGATATTCCTGATCGCATTGCAAAGGGGATTTATTCGAGTTTGATGGGCTTAGCCCATGAGACGAGTTGGGCCATCAATAGATAAAGCTATCAACAAGCTAATGATCGACTCTCCTCGACCTTGTTCTTACTTCACGATGGTTTGCAAATTAATCAAATTTATTATTATTTTTTTAAAATAACGTAAAAGGCACAATTTTTATATATCTACCCGAAAAATTCATAAGAATATATTTCTTTCATATACTGAACAGAAAAAGTTAAATATCTTATAAATGGGCCGAAACCCATTCAATTATCTGGCCCACTAAATCCTGTTGTTTTTTTTACGGTTCAAAACTGTTTTTTTTTAAATTAAATTTTATTTATTTATTTTAAATTAATATTTATTTTAATATTTTTAAATCATTTTAATGCATTAATATAAAAAATAATATTATTTTAATATATTTTTAAATAAAAAATATTTTAAAAAATAAAACACAGACATCTAACTCCTCTGTTTCTCATGCACCAATTCATGCAAGGAAACCCCCTCTCTCTTACAAGCCCATCCATGCCTTTAAATCTTTCCTCCTCTAACCCTTCAATCTCACTTCTCATTAAATCCTGCAAAACAATCCCTCACCTTCATCAATTCCACGCCCACATAATCCACAAAGGTCTTGAACAAGACCACTTTATAATCTCCCACTTTCTCTCCATCTCTACTTCAGTTTCCTACTCCACTTCTATCTTTAATCGCCTCCTTAACCCCTCCACTTTCCTCTATAACATCCTCCTCAAAATCTTCTCTAAAAATTCCCAATTCATTGACACGTTTTCGCTCTTTTATCGAATGAAACAAAGCGAGTATGCATTGTCTGATAAATACACTTATCCGCTGCTAATTAAGGTTTGTTCTAATGAATTGAGACTGAAAGAAGGTGAAATTGTTCATGGGTCGGCAATACGGTGTGGAGTTAGTGATGATGTTTATGTTGGGTCTAGTTTGATTAGTTTTTATGGTAAATGCAAGGAGATATTGAGTGCACGTAAGGTGTTTGATGAAATTCCTGAGAGAAATGTGGTTTCTTGGACAGCAATGGTTGCTGGATATGCAAGTGTTGGGGATTTGGAAAACGCTAAGAGGGTGTTTGAGAGAATGCCGGAGAGGAATTTACCGTCGTGGAATGCAATGATCAGTGGCCTGGGGAAAGCAGGGGATTTGAGTGGAGCGAAGAAGGTGTTTGATGAAATGGTCGAGAGAAATGTTGTCTCATTTACAGTTATGATTGATGGATATGCGAAAGTAGGGGATATGGCGTCTGCAAGGGCATTGTTTGATGAAGCTCCAGAAAAAGATGTTGTTGCATGGTCCGCATTGATTTCTGGGTATTCTCGGAATGAACAGCCTAATGAGGCCGTCAAGATATTTTTTGAAATGGTGTCTATGAATGTTAAGCCCGATGAATTTATAATGGTGAGTTTGATGTCTGCTTGTTCCCAACTGGGTAATTCAGACTTGGCTAAATGGGTTGATAGTTATTTGAGCCAGACATCAATTGATACTCGTCAGGCTCATGTTCTTGCTGCCCTTATTGACATGCATGCGAAGTGTGGGAACATGGAAAAAGCGGTAAAATTGTTTGAAGATATGCCTAGTCGTGACCTAATTCCATGTTGTTCTTTGATACAAGGATTGTCTATTCATGGACGAGGAGTTGAGGCTGTTGAGTTGTTTAACAGGATGTTAGATGAGGGGTTAATTCCAGATACAGTGGCATTTACTGTAATTTTGACAGCTTGTAGCCGTGGAGGGCTTATTGAGGATGGCTGGCACTTTTTTGATACCATGAAAAACAAGTACTCTGTAGTTCCCTCTCCTAATCATTATGCCTGTATGGTTGATCTACTTAGCCGAGCAGGACAGCTAAGGGCAGCTTACGATCTTCTGAAGTCAATGCCTTTGAAGCCTCATGCTTGTGCTTGGGGTGCACTGCTTGGGGCTTGTAAATTGCATGGTGATGTTGAGTTGAGAGAGGAGGTTGCTAATCGGCTGTTAGAACTTGAACCTGAAAAGGCTGGTAGTTATGTGCTCTTATCTAACATCTATGCCTCAGCAAATCAATGGTTAGATGTTTCTATTGTTAGGGATGAAATGAAGGAGAGAGGGATTAGAAAAATACCTGGTTGCAGTTATATATTTACAGAGGCCTGAAATTAATGGCATCATCCTCAACGATCCCATATTTCCGTGTAGAATTAGTTGGTGTATAAAAGAAGTATTTTAGATTGACTTTCTGGAAGGGGGTTGGTTTGAGGAACCTATATGTGGATTCCAATCCATTGCTCCATTAATTTTAGAGCTTTAGACCTTCTGTCCCCTGTCCCTGGTTGCAGCATTAGGCAATTGAACTTGGAAAATTGCGTTTTGATTGCAAACATTCAAACATTAAGCTAGCGTGTGGAGATGATGAGTATTTCATGGGCATTGAGATATTTGATGAAATCCCTTTTCAGTTGATATTCTTGGCAAATTTGCTCTTTGATATCATGTCCAAGAATGTAAGAAGCTTGAGTCCTGTACATATTTAAGACTTACCCATTCAATTGACTGTTCTAACTGGTGAAGGAGCAAATTATTTGCTGCCTGAGTTTCCTCATGAAAATGTTACAGTAGTTTTAACCTAATCACCACTTCTATGTGCTGCTGTACTCATGTTTTCTGTTGGAGAAGTTTATTTGATCTTGAATATTATGTCAAGGTGCTCATTCCTTCACAACTTTGAATGAAGCTTGTTCAAGGCTTTCATAATATGTTTTTGACTTGAGAATGGTGATCTGTTCAATCATGACTGTTATTAGAGACGACATTGAACAAAAAAAGTAAAGTCAAGAAACAAGCTATCTCAAGCTTCATATATTCACTAGGAAGCGGGGAGGTAGATTAATCATCTGTGCACATGTTTTGCTGCCATGGTTTATATTGTTTTTCTAGTATTAAAGCAAAATATATTTAGAAAATAAATTAGGTGTTTCACTAATAATAATTAATTCATTTAATTAAATATAATTAACAAATAATATAATTAAATCACTTAAAGAAAGGAGTTAAAAAATAGAAATTATAAACTCGATTTTTAATATAGTTTGGCAAGTCTACATCCACACCTTAAATATCAAATTATACTTGAGCATTGTATTCTTCACTAATTCAAGTTCAAAGATATAATGTCACTTTATGAATTCATACTAAATCTTTTTTCTCCATTTTAAAAAAAATTTCTTTTTAAAATTTTATTTTGGTGATGTCTCTCACCAATAACTAAGAGTTTTTCATTTAAACTTTCAAAGATTTACAATTGATGATTTTTATTTGGATCAAGATATTCTATCAATAGAATGGATAATACAATTAAAAGTTCTAGTCTCTCTATATTTCACAAGATAACATTTATAAGATTACAAAGTTTTTAAGTGTACTGAAAATAAAAAAGTATATTCTTATAAAGATTATGAAGATTTGATTGCACAAATATGAGTATAATCAAGGACTAATATTTATGTAATGTTTTTGTACTTAGAAAAGCTTGTATATGATATATGTTCTTTCTTTTTATGCATGCAGAACAAAATATGCGAGTTTTATAGTAACTCTTAAATACTGAATTATAAGTTCACTTGCTTTGTTTTTGGATTTATTTCTATTTTAGTTGTAAATATATTTTTTAAATAAAACTTATTTAAATATAATATTAATATATTTTTTATTTAATTATTATCATTAAAATATATAAGAATATGAATATGTGATACAAGTTTCTTCAGGTGCGTGTAAATAGCTTTACAGGTTACTTCACTGCTGTCTCAGCACTAACCACTAAGCACCATGGATACACAGTATTCAGTAGCTGGGAGGAGTGGGCTTGATTTTCTCCAAACAGTATTAGAGTTAAGTTCATGTGTAGGTCTAATGAAAGGAACTGATTTGATTTTCCATCACCGTTTCAACCTGCATCGACCTGAAAACTTCAGCAGCTTAATTGTTGTCAAAGCAACGGAAAGATGGTGCTTGTAAAAGATATCAGTGAAGCAACCATCTTCGCTGTCCATTGATTGAATGAAGATGATGCCTTACATTTGATAAAATATAACTGCTACCATCTGCAGTTCGCTAACAATACCATGCTCGTGAGATTTTAATCACCTTCCCAACAAGCTTCCCTTGGGTGTTTTTTTTTATCCTATGTTGCACACATAAGAAGCGAGCATAAGGTTGGGAAAGTAAAGTCAGGTATGCCACTAACTTGAACAATCTCAATTTTTGTAGCATCGCTAATTTCTTGACAAAGCTTCATTGTTTCCGTTTCCTTCCTTTTCCCATAGGGCAGGAAGCATCTCAGATATTGCTACTAACCTGGGGGATTTGGATGCTCAACTTGATTTATTAAGATCTTGAAAGCTTACTAAATATCCCAATCATTAGATTCTCAGAAATGTAGTCGCATATCATCTCTAGCAAAGACGTGCTACAGCATATTCATTTTGCAATTAGTTAAAAACTGCAACAGCACATTTATTTTGCACCATGTCAACTGCACTTCTGCAGATTTTGTTAACTTGCATGTTATTCTTGCTTTCAAAAAGCAAAAGCTGAGGGAGGTTCCTCACAATTCTTCACAATTTGCGTATCCAAGTAGGAGATTGCAACGGCAGCATTAAGAGCTGTGCCTATCGGAAGAGCCTCCTCATCAATAAAGAAGTAAGGTGAGTGAAGCGGCTGATGTGATTTCAGCGTCTCATTCATTGTCCCAATAACAAATATTGCAGCAGGCATCCTTTGGGAGAAGAAGCTGAAATCCTCTGCTCCCATTGTTACTGGGAATAGCTGCACATTTGGTTCTCCGAGTAAGGCCTCTCCAACCCTCTTTGCATGCTTATACAGTTGTTCATCATTAATCATCACAGGATGTGGCAGATGTCTGTCCTCCATAAAGTTCACTGTAGCATTGCATCGATGCACTGCTGCATGGGCCTCTATGATCTACAAAATGGACAGTTATTTTGCTTCTGCATCTCGTTCTTTCACTGATTGGAAACACAACCAAAGTATCACAGAATGAGTGTATGTTTTACCTCTTGAATTCTTTTTTGTAGGTAGGACACACCTTCGTTGCTCAAACTCCTAAAAGTTCCTCCAAATTTCGCCGTTTCCGGAATAACGTTTCCAGCTTTCCCCCCCTCTATGTACCCAACTGTCACCACCTAAATGATTCAAAATGAATGAATGAATTTTGTTAATATTGAATTGCTGTTGGAATTTGGAAGGCTGAGTTCATCGTTATTCAAAACTTGTATTGCCAGACAGGTTGTTTCTTCAAGTGCTACTGTCACCTGTCAACTGGCACAGCTTGTGAACCTTTTTTAGATCGGTTTCCACCAAACCTAATAGCAGGTTGGAAGAACCTATCATTGATCATGTCATGACAATCAAATTGTCTATTTTGCAGGCAGATGTCCACCTTGTGTTTGAACTCGATGAGTCAAACTATAAAACCAGATTAGACGTAGATGCAATTCACTGGCAGTTGAGGCTTTTAGACACGAATCTAGCGACCATAGACACTATATCACAGATGATGTCATGGACTGTTTTTATGAGTTAATTGGATCGTGTTACAATCTCAATTCAAGAATGATTTCAGGTGAAGTAAAAGAGAATTACCGCAGCTTCAAGAGGATCTGTCTCACGAGATACGATCTGTTGGAGAGCAACGACTGCAGATGATGCCATAAGAATTGGGTCCCTAGCCAAATGTGGAGATGAAGCGTGGGCACCTATTCCTTGGATTTTAGCTTCAAAAAGCCCCACACCAGCAAGCAATGGGCCGGGTCTTGAAGCAATGGCACCAGTTGGTACTGATGGGATAACATGTATGCTTAAGATGGCTTCAACGTCATCAAGACAACCATCTTGTAACATATGGTACGCACCGGCATAGCCTTCTTCTCCTGGCTGGAAAACAAGCTTCACGGTTCCCTACATTAAGGAAACATAGTTTAGTACCAAGAGAAATTAAGATGCTCGAATTTTCAAGTTCCAGTCTTTATTTTCTCTCTTAAAACCAGTTTGTATACCTTCAGTGTTTCTCTTTTGGCTTGAAGTAACTTGGCTGCTCCAAGCAGCATTGCTACATGAGAATCATGACCGCAGGCATGCATCTTGCCATCAATCTTGCTCTTGTGCTCCCACTCTACTTCTTCCTTCGATCGATGATGTCAATTTCCAGGTATTCAAATTTATTAATAGCTCAAGATAGTTAAAAAAGAAGAAGGAAGAAACAACAGATATACCTATTATAAGTTGCTGTAATTATTAGCTCAAAGTAAAAACCATCACTGGTCAATGGTGGCCCATCATAGAGAGGGACTTGTTCCACAATTTTATTCGTGTCCTTGTGTATGTGTAAAGGGTGATGGGACCATAGACCTTTGAGATAAAAGAGGGCAAGAGTGAGGACCTGTAGAGGCAGGGCATCCATGTCAGCTCTGAGAGCAAATACTGGCTCTTGGCCGGAACCGACGGTAGCTACCACCCCAGTCTTGGCAACGGGCCATTTGTAGTCGATTCCAAGCAAGTCAAGCTCAGACCTGATGATCTCACTTGTTCTGTACTCTTCAAATCCTAGCTCTGGATACTCGTGAATTCTCCTTCTGATTCCTCTCACCCATTCAAAGAAGTCTGGTTCTCTTGCTGCTGCCAACAGCTCACGAGTCAGAAACTGAAGGCCCAGTTCCTGACCAGCCTGGAAAGCCAAAGATTGTTGGTAAAGGAAGAGTACTGAGAGCAAGAACCAGGTGATTAACCTCATTGAAAGTACAAGCAAAATGTTTGGTGGAAAGCTTTGGAGTCTTCCTTCTGTAATCGGTCAGGAGGGTTTTATAAACTGATTTGAAGGCAAATTACCATCTTGTCTACGTAGTTTAATCATTAAGATTTGAGCGAATTAACATATATAACAAGAACAATATTCTTATCTGGTTGATAGTGGTTGTTTCATCGATTTCTTTTTGCTTTATTTATTTATAATGGATACTAGCTAGCTTGGAAAGCCATTAATTCATCTCACTCATTGCTCCTGCTTACGCCTCTGAAGAAGAGTTAGCACGTAATCTCAGATCGGGTTATGCTTAAAACAAAATGAAAATCACCTAAAACATATCGTCAAAGTCAAACTAGCTTGTTGTTTAATTTTATAATAAAAATTATCTATAATGCATACAATACCGAGTTCTAATAATTAACGGGACTCGAGTTTTGAATTATTTTATTTAATTACCTCATTTATATTAACTTACTATAAATTAATTATTTTACCAAACATAACCATAATAAATAACAACAAATATCTCAACTAATTAAATTTTAAGGAGTGTACCTCAACTGATCAGACCCTGAATTTATTTTTTAAAAAATCACTAGTTCCAGTCTAATAAATCTCAGGCTACTGGAAACATACATGGTCATTAACTTCAAAAGCCGTAGAATTAAACGAGGTATACGTAAATTAACCTGAACACCCACATTAATAATAATAAAAAAAATATCTCAATCAATTAATATAATAAAGCATAAACAAAAGTGAAAATAAAATCATGAATACATCATGGATTTACTCAAAACAACGTCAACATCAAAAATATATTTGCGATTTGAGAATTAACAAAATTACAAAGCCAGAAAATTATTCGAACAACAAATAAATTGTATATGGGATCAAGATTGACCATTATTACTAGTCGTTAGAGTCAGCTGTAACGAGAAGATAATTGCTGAAAAAAAGAAACAACCCCAACGAATGGTCTGCACGTGTATACTTACAAGTTTCCTTTCGGAGCGTCATTCCATGTGGGGCAATTGGACCACTTCGTGCCATACAATAATTTTTTTTTAATGTAAGTGATTTGACTAGTTTATATATATTTCAATTAATTATAAATCATAAAATTAATAATTATATAAACCTTTAATAACTCTAAAATTTATAAATCTTGAACCTAACAAATTAGTTTGAGACTATCTTTCCTTTCTGTTAGTGCCGGAGGTGCCGACCACCTCCCACTGTGCTAAGACCCGAAGCCCAGAAGCGGCTGCTGCCAGATAAATTTCTTTCTGTGCTAGGATTTTTGCTAATTTATTTTGCAAGAGTCTCCATTTTAATCTCTCTGTATCTTGTCCTTCTCCTCTGTCTCTTTGTCTGAAAGTGTCCTATTTATATTGTCTAGAATCCCCGTAAAATAAAAAAAATTAATCTGAAAAAATAATATTAGATAATTATATTATTTCTTTCTTAACTATAGAGTCCTAAATAATTAAATTTTCTCTTTTTAATGTGTAAAATTGTTTTTAATAATTTTTAAATTTTGCTTGCTCCTTGATCAATTTATTTTTATTTTTCTCTTATGCATTATCTTTCACATCATTTTTTAGTCCCTAATCATCTTAGTCCCTTGTTCTATCTTTCTTTGTATTTCACCCCTAATCGCTTTCCTTTTCTTTTCTTCTTCTTTTTATATTATCTACACTATCGTCATAATAAAATAAACTAAATATAAAAAATTTAAATTGGACTGAAAATACAATAAAAATGGGTAATGAAAATAATATTCTTCAACATTAAAGATTCTTGAAGTGTAGTTGCATTGCATATCATCAATTGTATAGAATTGCTACAGTATATTCATTATGCAATTACTAAAACACTGCATCAGCATCTTCATTTTTGCATCATGTCAACTGTACTTCGGCTGATTTTATTTTCTGAAAGCTTGCATGCTATTCTTGCTTTTCAGATAGGGAAAGCTGAAGGAGGTTCCTCACATGTCTTCATAACATGTGTATCCAAGTATGAGATTGCAACAGCAGCATTAAGAGCTGTGCCGACTGGAAGAGCCTCCTCATCAATAAAAAAGTAAGGTGAGTGCAGTGGCTTGTATGATTTTAGAGTCTCGTTCATTGTCCCAATTACAAAGATTGCAGCAGGCATCCTTTGGGAGAAGAAGCTGAAATCCTCCCCACCCATGGTTACTGGGAATAGCTGAACATTGGGTTCTCCGAGTAAGGCCTCTCCAACATTCTTTGCATGCTTATACAGTGCTTCATCATTAATCATCACGGGCTGTGGCAGATGTCTGTCCTCCATAAAGTTTACTGTAGCATTGCATTGATGCGCTGCTGCGAGGGTCTCTATAATCTATAAGATGAACAGATTCAGTTATTTCACTGGTGCATTTCTGTCTTTGAATGGACCACAGAATGAGTGCATGCTTTTACCTCTTTAATTCTTTTTTGCAGGTAGGAGACACCTTCGTTGCTCAAACTCCTGAAGGTTCCACTAAATTTCACAAATTCTGGAATTACGTTTCCAGCTTTGCCTCCCTCTATGTACCCAACTGTCACCACCTATATGATTTCAAATGAATGAAAGAATTTCGTTAATATTCAGTTGCTGTTGGAAGGTGGAGTTTCATTGCAATTCAATGCATGTATCACAGACTAGTTATTGGGAATAAAACTCGAGGATACAACTAAGCGTTTTAAACCTATAAAAAATAAGAAGAAGAAAACAAAGGAAAGAGAAACGCGTTTGTTTTGTATTTTTGTTCTTGGTAACAATCAGTTTTATCACAAATGTCAAAATTAAATTAATTACAAAAATTAAACGATACCAACAACAGATAAGATGATATTGCTTCAAGGGCTATTGCCACCAGTGAATTAGCGCAAGTTACCTTTTTACATCTGGCTCCATTCAATCTTCAAACCTAACAGTGGATTGATAAGAGCCAGTATTGATTTGACTCGGTGAATTAAACCGTCCATATTATCAGGCAGATTGTCTATATAGCCAGATTAGATGTGAATGCAATTCACTGGCAATTGCATGTGCCTTGAGGAACTACATGGACCCATTCAAGAATGATTTCAAGGGAAGTGGGAAAGAAATACCGCAGCTTCAAGAGGATCTGTCTCTCGAGACACAATCTGTTGGAGTGCAACGATAGTGGATGAAGCCACAAGAATCGGGTCCCTAGCCAAATGTGGGGATGAAGCGTGTGCGCCTCTTCCATGGATTTTAGCTTCAAAAAGCCCCGTACCAGCAAGCAGTGGACCGGGTCTTGAAGCAATGGCGCCAGTTGGTACTGATGGGATAACATGTATGCTTAAGATGGCATCAATATCATCAAGACAGCCATCTTGTAACATATGGTAAGCACCACAGTAACCTTCTTCTCCAGGCTGGAAAACAAGCTTTACAGTTCCCTTCATAAAAGAAAATAATTTAGAACCAATAGAAGGATAACAAAATTTGAACTTCGAATTTTCATTGTTGTCTCTTATGATTAGTTTCAATCTACCTTCAGTGTGTCTCTCTTGGCTTGAAGTAACTTGGCTGCTCCAAGCAGCATTGCTACATGAGAATCATGACCGCAGGCATGCATCTTTCCATCAATCTTGCTCTTGTGCTCCCACTCTACCTCTTCCTTCGAACCGAAGATGTCAATTTCAAGGTATGCGAATTTATTAACAGCTCAAGACAGTGAGTGAAAAGAAAAACCCAATTTACTTGGTATAAGTTGCTGCAGTTGTTAACTTACAGCATATTCCAGATTTGGTCCATATTTTTGTGTCTTTTGGGTGTCTTAAGGGCGATAGCTATTGGTAGATGATGTCAATCTCAAGGTATGAAATTTTTTTAACAACTCAAAATAGTGATAAAAAAAGATATCCTTGGTACAAGTTGCTGCATAGACCAACAGTAATCAATTGTGAAGGGACTAGTTCCATATATTTATGTGCGTTTTGTGTGTGTTGAGGATGAGGGAATCATAGACCTATGAGAGAAAAGAGGGAGCGAGGACCTGTATAGGAAGGGCATCCATGTCAGCTCTGAGACCAAAAACTGGCTTTTGACCAGAACCAATGGTAGCTACCACTCCAGTCTTGGCAACAGGCCATTTGTAGTCGATTCCAAGCAATTCAAGCTCAGACCTGATGATCTCACTTGTTCTGTACTCTTCAAACCCTAGCTCTGGATACTCGTGAATTCTCCTTCTGATTCCTCTCACCCATTCAAAGAAGTCTGCTTCTCTTGCTGCTGCTAACAGCTCACGAGTCAGAAACTGAAGACCCAGTTCCTGACCAGTTTGGAAAGCCAAAGATTGTTGGCATAGGAAGATTGAGAGGACTAACCAGGTGCTTAACCCCATTGGAAATGCAGGCCGGTTGTTGATTTTGTGGCTTGATGGAAGGATTTTGGAGTCTTTCTTTTAGGTTGATTATTTTAAGAAGGCATGCAATTTATCTAATTTGTATATTTCGTATGGGGCCCAGTGTGGCATTGGTTTTATAAAACTATAAGGGGGTTTTACTTTTATTAACATAAACCACTAGGAGACAAATTACCAGTTTTTCTATGTAGTTTTCTTATTAAGGTTATGTTTAATTTTTGAAATTTATTTTTTAAGAAATTATTTTTCAAACTTTCTTATATTTGTTTGCTATTAAAAAAGTTGGTCAATAAAAAATACTTTTTAACCAAAGAAAAATTTGGCTTTGTTTCCAGGAAAGTGTTTTCCTGTAAAATTTGGGCGGAAAACACTTTCCGGAAGTTGTGAAAAATTTAGAAATGTCATATTATTTGCTGATTATATCAAATTTGGTTCTCAAACTTTTAAT
>Ga0307515_10007257_pt1 | contig 21950 bp, 19 predicted proteins | sample 17_EM_MG_FD_194513 | JGI IMG/M metagenome (GOLD analysis project Ga0307515, IMG submission 194513) | Populus trichocarpa ectomycorrhiza microbial communities from riparian zone in the Pacific Northwest, United States - 17_EM | ecosystem: Host-associated > Plants > Roots > Unclassified | place...
CAGCCAGTCCAGATATAGTGTGTGTAGATGGGTAGCTATATAGATACATAGATACATAGATGAGAATACAAACTGAATACATGACTGTGATTCGAGGTGCTCCCAGGCATGTCGCCGGCGCTTCCAGGTGCTCCCAGGCTTGTCGTCGATCGCCAGGCGTTGTGTAAACGGTTTCAGCATAACTGCAGCCCCTGCGAAGAGTGTAACACACGTGTCGTTCTGATGATGCGTATACGTCACCACAACGTAAAGGAGGTACGTATGCAACGCGACCCGTCGCCTGGGCGACAGGTAGCGTGTAATTCTTCTTCAGAGCGTACATGGTTCCGTCAGAGCCGTCAGAGCCGTCCGGAACACCCGGGTGTTTCAGACGGAAATTAGGGTCGTTGCTGATGCACAGACTGCTGTGCTTGGCCTGCTGGGGGTAGTTCGAAGTACTGGTCATACTGAGTTGGGGAGAAGGACTCTCATCCCAGCATCCTTTCTTTCTCGGTGATGGTGTTTGCCTCTTTCCCATTGCTGTCGGTCAGGGCCTCCACCGTCGCTCCTGCCCGTGGGTTGTCAAACTTCGCTGCTCTCCAGACCTCATCTCCCATTAGGTTCCTCAGGTAGTCATTCCACATCCTGCCTTTTTCTCTCTGAATTGACTGCTGCAGCTCGGCTTTGGCCTGGGCTGTTGCCGCAGATCTGCACCTCCTTCTCTTCTCTCTTCCAAGTTGGCTGCGCTTCTCTGTGATCTCGCCATTCCACCACCGCTTTGAACGAGCACATATCCTTATCTTCTTAGCAGTGGGGTCGAGTACCTTGCTCAGTGCTTCCTGGCACCACTCGGCTTTGCTCTCGACTTCGTCCCCCGTGCTCTTTTCTCCCAAGTATGCCCTTCCCCTTGCCCTCTCTTTCCAGCATTTCTCAGCCTGCTCCTCGTCCTCCTGCGACATGGCAGCTAGGTTCCATCCCACAACCTGTGTGCCTTCTGCTTGCACCTGCTTCTCCATGTCCACCTTCCATTCTATGATCTCGTGATCGGATGCTGTGACGTGACTCCTATCCAAAATCATCTATTTTCCAAATGGTCGGTTGGCCAAGGTCAGGTCTATGATGAACTAGCCCTCACTTTCATTCCTCGTCCAGTTGTGAGTGGGCCGGTCGTCATTTCCAAGTACCAGTCCATGCTCGTCTGTGATATCGTCCCAGTATGCAGCATCCCTCCGTTCTGTGCATCTCGGGTCGCAGCGTTGACTGTGGGCATTGAAGTCTCCTGCGAGCACCGTGCCGCCTCCCCCGTGCCTAATGATTTCCTGCCAGCTCAGTCTTCTCGCAGGTCTGTCTCTTGGCTCCCTTGTTCTCTCAACATGAATGTTTACGATCCTTATTATCTTCTCTCCCCTTCTCTTGATGTCAACTACCATTACGTCATTGCCTGCGTTCTTGTTCAGGTCAGTTCACTCGTTCATTATAAGACCGCTCCCCATGTGCGCCACCCTCCACACCCTCTTTCATTTTCTAATTTCGTGCGCCGGGTGGCTGATTCCTATTCCCACCCTTTCCCTCGGTGGTTCTTGCACAGCAACCACATCCGCCTTCCGTTCCATCCCCGTCTCGAGTGCGGCCATGGTCCATACGTATGACCTGGCGCAGTTGTGTTGGATCGATCTAAACATTGGGGGCGGCAGCTCCCATTTGAATTCCAGGTTCAATGCTGGTCACCGTGGCAGTCGCCGTTGCTGCTGCAGTTGGTGCTGCCATTGCGATTGCCGTTGGCGATGTGCTCTCGGCCATTGTGACGTCCTCTGCCTCTCTGCCCCCTTCCTCTGGATCCGCCATCTCCTCTTCGCTCCCGCTCATTTCTCCTCCTTCTGGTGCCCTAGTCCTCAGGCCGAGCGCTATCCTATTCGCCCCTGTCGTTGGTCCCGTGGTCTGCATGGTCCGTCCTGCATGTTCTTTTCTCTTCCTCTCCCGTGCCTCACCGGTGGCTTCCGCCTTCTTTGCGTAGCCACTGCTGAATGCGATGTTACTTTCTTTGCAGTTGGGGAATTTCTCTGGTGTGTGGCTGCAGAGAGAGCCCTGCTTTGTAGTACACCCCACGACGTTGCACTTATGGTCGCTGGTGCGGTGCGGTCCTGAGCAGTAGCCGCATACTGGCTTGCCGCTGCACTTGCTCCCTATGTGGCCTCAGCCGCAGCAGTGTTCGCGCCTGCTGTCTGGGCCTGTATTCGTGAATGGTTCGACCCGGTACCACACTCCCGCCGCCTCAATGCCTTCTTTAACCAGTTTCCGCGCCACCAGGTTCCCCTTCACTACGAAGACGACTGACCATGCAGAGAACTCCCCGCTCTGTCTCCTCTCCCTGATGCTGTGAGGGTTCGCCAGCCATCGTACTTGGACCGGGATCACCACTCGTTCATTTTCACCATGGATTTCGCCCCACATCTTTTGCAGGCCCACCGTGCCTTTGCCCATGTTCCTCACGTGTGGCACTGCGTGGATCCTTAGCCTTCCCAAGGATTCGTTCTCTTCAACATCGATGACACCATTGTCGACCGTGTGTGCTGCGGTGATGATGACGTCGTGGTATGCCAGTGCCATTGCTGCCGTTGCGTTTTGGTGTGTGATAGCCGTGATAGTACCCTTCGGGTTTCTTTTTGCGTTCATGATCCTAACGTGGGCTGGTGCCTTCTGGTGGAAGAGCGCTCTATTGATGGCCGATGCAATTTCCTGGTCCATCTTGTTGGGCAGCGGTACGCTCTCATCTAGTCTCAAGATCAGGCATCCCTCTGCCAGGCTCGATCCGGTCGTTGGCAGTGTTGTCATCCTTCCCGTCCGTCCGACATCACACAGGATTCGGACGGGACGGCAACTGTCCGTCCGTCCCCAGCACGCTGCCGACATTGGGATCACGGATGGGGCCGGACCGCAAGGATGGCGGGCGACGGAACAGTGCCGTCCCCAGCAGTCATCTACCGACATCCATGGACCTTGTTCAATGTACGCCATAAAAATAATATTAATTGCTATAACTACTCGGCTGACCTCGAAGCAAGATCCTTCAACATCTGCTCCATTCGAACTATATCTGACTCTGATGCTCCAAAGACTAAGCCCTGCTGCACCCATGATTTAAGGCATTCAGAGGCCTGTATAATATCATCTCCCAATCGGTTCCGTCTGTCAGTAATATGTAATTTAGCACTACTGAATACACGCTCTGGTTCATCTGACATCGCCGGTATACTCATGAGCTCAACACCCATATGGGCAACTAATGACTGGCGTGGATCATTAAGTCTGTGAACCCAGTATTGAAGAGCACCACATGGTAGATCATCCTCCGGATACCACTCCTGAAATCGTTCGAATTGATCCGCAGAGTCTGCTGCCTGACGCTGGCGCTTCTTTGAATTCCAGTTTGGAACAATATTGGTATCATCTGTTACTGTAATCGTAGCGGTTGATTGGCCAGCACCAGCGGAACGTAGTGGTGTTCCCTTCAATTGAAACTCTGTCGCCCAATGATGTCATACTGCAGTCTCTGCTCCCTCAATCCAACTTGGTCGATCTTGCCATTCCTCCCGGAACCACTGCAGCTTCATTTCAGGTTGCAATGCTATCGCACTATAATATACTGGTGTTTCATTAACTTTATTGTAGTACTTATCAAGCAGTACCCAGGCATTATTGATAGAGGTACTCATATGGCGAGTAACTTCGTCCGATTGCAGGGCGGTATAGGCAGTCTTTCGATCCTCCATGTGAAGCATAAGCTCATCCATAGCTGGCAACACATCGTATAGTGCTCCTTGTGTTTGATAGCCTTGGAGCATGAGCTGCCATTTGCGGAATGGTTGTAGAAACTGCATTATATCTGTCAAGATGGCCCAATCTTCTGGGCTTAGTTCATCATGTTTCAGAGCATTGGGCAAGGAGTCCCGCTCTCCATGCAAATTGTGACGGATTGCAGTTGACACAAACTCTTCAAATGCTTCCCTGTGTAGAAGTGCGCGGACCAGCTCATCATAATCACCACCCCATCGAGTTTCGTATCCATGAACTAGTGCTGGAGATGTTGTTTCGGGATGTAATTGCCTGACCTTGTCTTTGAATTTGTCTCTGCGTTGAGCACTTCGTCCAATCCATACTATACTGTTGTGCAATTTTCCAAGTGGACACTGCTTTTGCCATAGATGAAGTTCAGCCTCCTCATCATCCATACTCCGAAGTGTATCCGTTTCTCGTTCAAATGTCTCAGGTCATCTCCCCAAAGAAATGCTTTGACAACGAGATTGATGATATGGCCCAAGCATCGAAGTCTGCGTTTGACAGGATCAAATTGAATACCCACTTCCTGTAGTTCCGCAGCTATACATCGCATGGCTGTATCATTGTTTGTGGCATTATCCAGAGTAAAGTACCCAATGTTTCCCTCGATTTTGAATTCTTGAGCAATTGCCCAGAATGACTCTGCCTGGTTTGCTCCAGTATGCCTTCCACGAAACCGCCGCAATCCAAGCACTGTATCTTTCAGTACCCCTTCCAATGAAACCCAGTGTGCAACAATACCAAGCAGGGCTCGATGATTTGTTGATGTCCATGAATCGAAGCTGAAGTGGATTCATGTGGGCGGATCTTCCAATGCAGTGACAATTTGGAGTTTGGAGGATTCATAGGGGGTCATTATCCACGATCGAATGGTATTCTTGGACTTCGGCAGAGCTATTCTAAGGGAAGTGTGGTCTGCGGTCCGATAATTGACTTGGATTAGTTACAATCAGAGGCACCGCTTCTCCCACACAGTAATGGGTACAAGAAGAACTTGCACATGCCAGTAAATAAAATAGTAGATAACGAAATGCATTGTCTTCCACCTGACGAAAGGTGATGTGGTTGAGTATAATCCATCGAAGTAGATGTTGTTTAAACATATCAATATTGAAGTCAATTCGCTGTTGTGTCTTTCCAAAAGCATGATCAATTCGTTGGGTAATAGCTTCTTTCGAATCCATAAGTCCATTCTTATCAATTCGGTGTATCGCATGCAAGTGGTCGATCATATTCTTGGTGCCGGTAACTGCGACGGTTTGTGCCATTCTTGTGACAGGACCTGAGAAACAGTCAGTTAAAGATCGTTGAAGGCTGAAATAATGGAGTACAATGGGAACACCGCCAGCGAAGCTTGTCATCCGTTGCAGTATATTCTGTACCATTGGTGGTGTTGAACACATAACTCTTTCGCAAGATCTTCTTTCGTTTGAATATGGTACTTCCAGTGGTGGTGGTTGTATCTGAAGCTGATGATTCAACTGAATCATGGCTAGTTCTTCCGAAGGATGGTGTCAAAAGGGTGTTTGGTGCGCTGCTGAGAAGGCTGGGACCATCGTCCGAGAATTGGGGGTCATCGAATTCATCTGGATCGATCCCATCAAGCATGGAGGAAATTGGAGTGAGAGGAGGAGCAGCATCAGGTAAGTTGTCCACGTTTGACAGTTGATGAGGATGTTGAGATGATATTCAGGGCAGGAGGAGAAGATCTAATCTGGTTGTCTATTCTCTCAAACTATCGGAAATATCTATGCTACATATAACGAAGAAAAACCCTGGTTGCGTGAAGAAACCATCGTTAACATACATTACAAATCGCCACTGGCCATGCAGGTGGCGAGTGACTCATCATATATGAGTCAACTCAGTGACTTAGTAACCATTAGTAACCACTCTCGAGTCTGTTCTAGCAGCTTCGCTGGCCATCCAGAAACTTATAGGCCTTTCAGGCTAGATCTTTAGTCAACAGAAGCGGTGTGGTGAAACGACGGAGCTAGAAGGCAGAGAGCCCATCATCCCACTCCGCCGCACCTCTCGCGGCTTTCCAAATGGAATTCGTGAGAAAGAGCAGTTCTGGCTCGAGGTGTGTAGGAAGAGGGTGAGAAGGTATGATACTTCCCGGCTGTGAGGCTCCACGCAATTGTGTGGATCCACACGGGATCTCGGAAAGAGCAAGTGAGATCAAACGATGCAAAAGATGGAGTGTATAATTTGTTGTACGATAAGAAGATATGAGATGATACGAGACGAGATGCATGATGAGATGCAAGCCTGGATGATAGTCTATCTACGCCGGGGTCTCCCAAATGTAGACTCCCTGTCACTCTGTCCATCTCCATACACCCACCGTCGCCCAGTCTGTCTCCATCATCCCTCTATCTCCGTACACCCACTGTCGCCCAGTCTGTCACCATCATCCCTGTATCTCCGTACGCCCGCCATCGCTCAATCCTCTGCCAAGCTGAATGGTAGTGGGAAACAGATTGTCCCGCCACAGCGGAGTCTATGGGAGCAGGTGTCTAGTTGTTCTTATATGTTCAAAGAGGACGCTTTATTCACTCCATTGTATGTATCTAAGCGGCCAAGCAGGCTGTATATATACTTGAGAGTAGGTCCATCTCTGTATAGATAGATACTGCTGAGCATCATCAGCCTGTATCTCCTTTCCCATACAATTAACTTGTATGTTAGCCCATACCTCTAGCCCCGTATTCATAAGCCCATATGTCAGCCTGTATCCAGAAGCCTTACAAAGTTCTAAATATGTGAAGATCTTGGGTTTCATCTACATATAACTGTAACTGCTCAATGACGCCCGGGGACAGTGATTTTATCGTCCCCGGCAATCATCGGTGGACATACCGTCATTTGTAGGTTCAGACGGGACAGACGGATTTTTGCCATCCCGTCCGTCCTAGCAAGAACTCGGACGGCACAACCGTCCCCGGCCGTCGGACGGGACGGTTAACCACACTGGTCGTTGCGGCGGGGGCAGGGCCGGGGGCCGCCTTCTGACTCTGGGTTCGGGGTGAGACTGTCTCCCACCTTCTAGCCGGTGTGGGTGGTGGCTTTGGTTTGGGCGCGGGTTTCGGTTTAGGCTGCAGTTTGAGCTGCAGTTTCGGCTTTGGTTGCTACTGCAGCCGTTGGCGCTCCTCTGTTCCCTCTTCTTGCGTCGTATCTGCGTGTAGCGAGGCCTCTAGCCCCCCACAGTCCATCCTTGCAGCCTTTCCTCTTTCCTTCTCTCTCACTTGCTGGCCTGGTGCTACTCCTTTCATGACCTGGGCGATCATGTTCATGATTCCTGCCCCCCACAGCTTGTCGTCCTCGTGGCGAGCGTCCCATTTCTGCTCTCGCTCTTGCATCCACGTCGTCATTCCTAGCCACTGTGCCTCTTTGCGGGCTCCCTGGGCTTACAGCCAGTTTGTTAGGTATCCAACGGTTTGGTGTAGCTGCGTTAGCTCCTGCGCCGGCTGTCGCATTGTTCTCTGCATGCGGCTCCTCCAATCACTGGGGGCCGGGGCCTCACTCTTCCTTCTCTGTTATCCGTTCTCGTTGCTCTCCATGCGCTCAAATATGGTTCCGCCGGCAGTCTCCGCGGCGGTGGTTGTCGCCGCTGTCGCCATCTCCATAGCCACATCCATAGGCGTGTTGCTCCTCCCGTCTCCCGCTTCTCCCGTGTCCAGGTCGCTCCTCTCGCTCACTCTGACCTCGATCATCACTCCTGTGATGTAATCCTCTCTTCTACGGTAGTCCATGTTGTCGCTTACTCCCTGGCCGACATGTCGCGTCAGTCTCGTATTCTGCCAAGCCTTCACACGAACCCACTCAGTTGCGTGGATTCCTGTGCGCGCACTCCTCCTGCGGTCTCGCTGGTGCTGGGACTCTCGCTCCAGGGTCAATTCGATGTCCAGAATCGATTGCCGCCGTCCATTTCTTGAATGCTATCGTTGTTGCCGACTTATCGCGCTGTTTCTGTTTCCCCAAGACTTTTGTCGGTTGCTCTACAACACAGCTCTTCTTGTTATTAGTCAACGCCGCGCGCCAAAAACGTACATTGACATGCCCAGCTTGATTCCGGATTGCGGCGTGCAGCTTAACGCTGGCCCGCCGCGCATCGATTGCCGGAAGCATATTCGCCATGGATGATAGCTTTTAGTAAATTTAGATGCTACTGGATGAATCCCCTACACATTCGGCATCGTTTAATTCGTATCAGTTTCTTTCAGGTATAGTCTGAGTATGACCTCCATAAATTCCACCATTTTTACATCTTGCCCGGGGGATGTCGACTGCTGTAGGACCGTATATATTTTATGTGCTGTCTGAACTCCGTCTCTTTCAATGCGCTCTCTTGGGTCATTGTGCAATTGTGGCAGCTCTGTCTCGTTGTCGGGGCCCGATGTTTCGCAATCAGTCCAGAAATTTCTTCCCATTGTCTTTTTCCGAGAAATGCAGAACCAAGCCAGCGCAAAGTTTGCTAACAATATTAATCCCAACGCACCACCAATTGCCCCGTCGATAATTCTTCGCCTACTGGATGCAGCTGACTAGATCGTTGTCGAAGGTGTTGGCGACGACACTTCGATCTCTTCTGGCGGTGCTGTGAGTGTGTGGTTCCCGCCCAGTAGTGGGGCATGCAGTGATGATTCGTGATTCATTGGTCGGAAGCCGAGTTGGTAGCACTGAAAAGCGGACGGACCATTTACCCAGCCGGCCTTCCCTCCGTTGTTGAAGCATCTGACAATGATGCAGTTCGTACTTTCTGAAAATTATTTTAGGTTGTCACCTGCCGGAGGACTGTGGCGGTAAAGGAACGCCTTGATGTTGCCTTCTATAGCAATTGCAAGCTCGCATTTTGTGGTGGTTGAATATATAGCAATTGTGTCCTCCGCGATGCCCTCTAGCGCCTCACATCGATCGCTGCAGACTACTTGAGCCACATTTGCTATAATTCAGTTATCGTATAAGGGAATTTTGTCGAACTTACCATCCCGCATAAGATAAAGTAATTGTGTTCTATTGACAGCTTTTTTCTCGATTCCAAGCATTGGTGGAATGTATGTCAGGACCTTACCTCCGCACGCCAGAGGACCCGCGCCAGTCAGGTTAGCCTGTTGCTGAGGCTAGAGGTCTCGGAAGGTTAACCGGCTGGCTTTATCGGACTTGCCCATTCTGGTATAGTCTTAGCGTCCGTCGTCAATACCGGCTGGTGAAGTTGGTTTGGGCATGCATAATAATTGAACCAGTTGTCCCCGGAATGAGAACCTATTGAATGAGCTAGGAGTCAAGAATCTCGGGCTTAAGTCGGTGGCAGAGTTTCAATACTTATATTGAAAGTCCGATTTCCAGTCAAGCTGCCAGGTCAGCAATCGTAGAGAAGGCTCTACAGCATTAAGAAGGCTCTGCAGGATTGCCTAGCATCCCGTTGGACGCCTCATACAATTGCACGAATACGAGTATAGTAATCATGCGCTTGCGCGCATACACTCTAATCTGCATAATCTTAGCGAGGTCTCAGGAACTACAAAACCGGTTAGAAGTTAAGCACTTTCTGAAAACAGAGTCAGCCTCATAACCCAAAACGCGGTCCACGATTTTAACTTTTGAACTCCATACCCCCTTGTATCTCGCCTTGCGTCATTTTTTAATCCACTCCTCTTTCACTATGGTCCCCAATTCACTCTCTTTGATCCATTTCCAGTCTTTCTTCCAACCTCTCTCAATAAACTCGGCTCCAACCTCAACACACTTCGCCATTTCTTCTTTACCTCCCCACGTACCTACTCTACACGGCCACACCACCAAATGAACTCCAATATGCACCACCACTCGTCTAGCAACTTCTTCACTCACCCCTCCATACCCCTTCAACAACCCCTCTATCACGAACAAACCCTCCATCTTTGCATGGAACTGATATGGAAGAAATAGTTCGGCACACATCTGACCGAGGTCCTGCCAAACGTGGCCGAATCTCGACATTTCCCAGTCAATCACCGTGACTACATTTTGCTCAGGGGAGACTAAAACGTTGGCGCACCAAAAATCACCATGGACAAGAGTTTTCTCTGATTCCTCGATTTCTGGTGCGGATACAACCTCGACAAAGGTCTCCTTATAAGACAAAAGTACGGATGGGAACCTGTCAATTGTCTCTAGAAGCCGTCCGTAGTTCAACCATGTCCAGAGAAGGCCGGCTATAGTGTGCCCTTCCAACACATTCCTCAGGTCCGGAGAACCGCCCCAAGTGTGCACAGAGCGAAGGAAGCAACCTAAACCTTGACCAATCAGGGTCGCATGGAGGTAGGAAGATGACGGCGAAAGAAGAAGTGTTTTGAGATCCACGCTCTTCTCGCCAGCGTCAGAAAGAACGATGATGCAACGATCGAGGTCGCAGTGATAAGCACTGGGTGTTTCTACTCTCATTCCCTCCAAAGTGACGGTAGGAGGACAGGCGGTGAGGACCACATGTTCATAGTGCTGAGCTAAGACGTCAGCCGGGTATAGAAGGAGAGAGGGATCACGAACGGAGCGGAGTGGGTCGAGGGATATATCTCTGTGGAGTGCAGAAAATGGCTCCGAGTGTTTGATTATCACCGTTATCGCGTTGTCGACTAGAGGGGAAGAAGTTGATAGATTGGCGCGAAAGGTAAAGTTTGAGAAGCCACCTGACAGGGGGGTAAGCGTCGAGAGTGGTATGAACGTACTGGCGAGATGAGCTTGGATGATAAGAGGGTCGGTAAAGTCTAGCGTTGCCATAGTGTCGTACAGTAAGGCCGATCGGGGTGCCAGTCGTCTAGGATGGCAGCGGGTTGAGTGGGAGTTGCAGTTGGAAGATGGTAAGGATGTCGAGGCGGGGTGTTGGGGTAGGGTGGGATCTGATGTCACATGAACGTTTTGCAGCCTTGTATGCACGTCGACACATCTCCGAGCCAGTACTTTCCCTTATCATCAAAACCTTGCGGGAGCGTAGACTAACATAAAGAAATTTTATAAAGCGAAAAAACGTCAACGCTCAAATACCAAAAGAAGCTCTCTAATCGTGTTGTCTTTCAACGGCAATAAAAGACCACTGAATGCTGATCACTCAAAGGGAGCTGAAAAGGTTCGCCGGCAGCCGTAGGGTATATTGTCAACATGGAAATAGGAGCGTCTTTAGGAAATTTAGTACATATCTTGAAAGCAACGCCATCAACCCACGCATGCGCTACGACGGTGGTGTTGGGTTAGGGCACGGCATCATATGTGGTCACTCGTTCTGTTGATAAAAAATAGACCTGACCAAGCTGAGCATAAGCTGAGCTGATGATAAGGTATCCGGTAATGCACAAGGCGCACAGCTCTCTTATACATACATCGAGACTTCTTATCTTCTCTCTGTATCATAGAACATACTGTACCAGCCACTGAGGTTCGGACACTGTCTGTTGCTGACAGGTAATTTCGTCTTGGACAGCCAGTACTGACGGCTGTAGAAGAGATAGACAGGGCTATGGCAATGGCGGCGGTGCATGGAAACACCTCCCTATCTGCTGCGCGTCATAAGAAGTGCGGAAGGAACGGGTGGGGTAAAGGATGAACTAAGCGGGAAAATACCCCGCAATATAGACCTGTTTAAATGTATAGCACAGAATTGAACTTGAAGGTGCTAGCAATTTCTACTACTTGGACTCTGGCCTGCTGACGCTGAAAGGCATAAAAACAGCTGGGCAGACACTTCGTGCTGACTGCTGACGTCCAAACCTCGTGGCTGGCACAGTACGTACGACGCACACGGTTCTCCCATATTGCAACAGAATGAAACAGTGTACTTGAGATTTGATGTGATAGTTACGGCATATTTGACTCTAGGTGCAATTAATCTTCCCACGGCTACTAGTTAGCACTCTGCTGGTACTTTCTGCACAATAGAAAACCGACCATGCGCTGGATATACCGGAAGTCTACACGTAGTCTGTAGATTCTAAGCGTAGTAGATTTGTAATGTAAACAAAAGTTTAATGTTTGTGCATATACCTTCGACTACCAGTTCTCTCGTGCGCAGATTTCTAGCCTAGCTCGCAAGCTCGCACGGCTAGAGCAAAATTTATTTTCGCAGTCTGGTACGAGATAAGACTACCAGCCTTCCAACATCTTTCGGCCAAAAGTACATTTTAAGTACATAGACCCGCATGCTTCCATAAATTTTTCCTGCTCTCAATTCTACCGGGCATGGACTGAATAGTAGGTGCCTTGCTGCTGCATAACAAAAGGCAACATGGGACGTACAGAATAAATGCCCCGGAGGTACGCTAGTGGAATGAAGTTGAGGGGAGATGAAAAATAGAGCTTCGTTGTAAAGTTCTCCTCCAACCACTCAGGTCCCCCATTCACTCCCGGGGAAGTATTAGAAGTTTCACATGCAACGAGTTATATCACTCAGCGTCACTAGCCACCTTTCACTATTCTGAAGATGTTATAATATCACGGAAATACTCCTCCGATAACAGCACATAACTTGAGTTTTCATTGATATACTACTCGTCCTCTCGCATCACACTCCTATACCACTCTTATACCATCGTCCAAGCTCTAAGATCCCGCATTCCAGCACTTGAAGCTGACAGTATGGAACCTCCAATACGCGGGTACAGTCGCCCATCCAGGGTTGTAGATATAATCAGAGCTTGTGCCGCCGCAATTATCGGCGTTGTACCACAGACAAGCAGTTCCTAGCATTACACATCAGCTATCTTCCGACTAGTTAGGGGGACGGGATTGGGCGGGGGAGTAATCCCAAAAATGAGATAACATACCAGAATCGGGCCCAAACGAGCCAAGCCCCGTAAGCTTAGTGAACGCAAGGTAGTTTTGGCACTGGTTATACGGCGGGGTGTAGTGGTGGCAATTACCGGACCAGTTCCTGCATTGACGATAGGTGTTAGAGGTATGAGAATATGATAACACTGGAAGAGGTGTACTTACGTCCCGTCGCAGATATAGACGCCGTAACTGCGCTTCACTAGCTTGGAAGCGTCTTCTGCTGCCTCAGGAATGGGGTTTGCAAAGGTTGTTGTGGCGGCCACAAGGGTGGAGATGGCAACGGCGAGATTGAAGTGCATGATGGATAGAAAGCTGAATTGTCTGGAAGGATGGTAGCTTGGTGAGAACTTGAATTTTGTGGGCGTGTTGGGCGTGTTTATATACTGCGCTGGCGGAGTACTACTAGCCCTACGGGATAAATAATCCTGTCATGTGGTTGATGGCTGATGACAGTCATCAACGTGCATGGAGGCGGAAGGCTTACGATCAGTAATTCACAGAAACGACTTGCTGACGGTGCCAACTTACTTGCATTAGCCTTGCGATGATTCGCCTGCAGCTCATGTATGCACGCCATACTGACAGCTACTTGCATATCTGCTTCCGCGAGATCCGCGGGGCTGCAGCATCTAGGGATATCCAGTTTGTTAGTAGCGTCGCAGGCGGCATATGCAAGCTCAATGGCGGTCTTTTATTTGCCCTAAGAGGAATAAAGCTATATGGGCTGGGTAAATGGACAAATGAAACCAATATGTAGATCGGGCATCCTGCAACGCAAGAATAAACCGGATACCACCAGGTTCTATGGTATTTTAATTGGTAGGATGTAACCGAGGTACTGCCACTCCTGCGAATCATGTCTCGGCACAACTAGGAATCCTCTCAACTGGAAAATCCCTCGAGTTCCATGACGCATTCGATTCCCATAGTTTATTTGCTTGTAATGGCATAAGATCCCGCGTTCACTTAGTGACGATCAAATACATATGTCTGCCTATGTGTATGCACCTACTCTCCCGTTCATTGTTAGAAAAGTGTATGTATTCGCACAGTACAATCGCCAATAACCTAAACTTGATACTAGTCCCTCAGTGCGCGAAAATGGTGGCCTCGAATCAATCTCTCAATTGTGTATATTTATGTAGTGTGCTCTAAGATGAAAGTGGAAGTGATAAAAAGGGGATGTGTTGCAGGGGTAAAAGAAGTTGTGCGGGCGGTCAACGTCAACCCGGTGAAAATCATAACACCCGGGTTTGTACCCGATTTGTACGGAAAGAAGAATTCAAAATTCTCTAAGCAAGTTGGACAATTGTCATTGTGCAAAGTTGAAGAGAGTGACCGGGTCAAGCTGGCTGTAGCTAGAATCAAGGCTGTCAGTCGGCTTTTTTTGCTAGCGCTAGCCTTCGGGCTAAGACTGTAGTAAACTCAAAAAGCGGTAGATTTTTTAACAAACACTCAGCATTGACTCAGGTAAATACCGCTTAATTCTCACCAAAAGCTCAGCTCTCGGGAGATAATTTGAACTTGTGGAGAAATGCCTCTGGGCCCTGTCACTTTGTTCAGGCGTACCGCTCCAGTTAGTATAAACTGCACGCGATTTCAAGGGCCGGGATACGAGGCCACAAAAATAGGGCTGGTTCACGAGATTTACCGATAACCTTACCCGAATTTTGTTCAATATAGAGTACTCTACACTACCGTCATCTTACCATATTAAGACATAGTACGACAAAGCTTGTTTCGCATCCAGGTACCGTCTATTTAACTGTCAGCCTTAACGAATTGTTCATTTTTTTCAGCTTTGAGTAACCACAGTTTAGCACTTAGACACCTGCAAACACCCGTCCACGTCTACCCCCGCCCCATGCAGGCACCCGGTTCCCGACGTACCTTGAACTTCTAAAACACTTTGTTCAGAGAAAACCAAGAACGATCTCGCAGATGGCAGCAGACGGGCTTTCTAGCAAGAATTTATCTGTTGCATGAAAATGCTTTCTAATGTTAGTACGGTATGATTTTGGTGCATACGGAGTAACTGAGTACCTAGAGTATTCGTTTCCAAATTTCAATCCCTGTTGTGGAGGCTCTCTGTCACTCTTTTTCAGGCGTCGCCGCTAGTGTCTAGGCATACCACGATGTTAAGGACACACACCTCCGACAACCACCCTCTCCGCCTGGTTTTGCCAAGCTTTTCCCCTCGCGGGGCAAAGCGGGGTTTTACTTTTGCTTCATCACGACTTTCCGTGTGTGTCCGCTCTGCAAAGTACGTCTTATGGGTCGAAATCAGAGTGTATCTCGTCACCAAATACCCGCCAAATGTCACTCAGCATCGACGTCGATCGGTAGTCCCTCTTCTAGGGCAACTCGCCTTCTTTCGAATGTTTTACGCCAGTCTACGGTGGCTCTTTTTAGGACAACCGGGCTCTATGAAGAGAACTCTGAGAGACCAAACGACCTACGATAATATCACCATCCGCCCACCCGGCACGTCAAGCCCTATAATGAACAGCGCGCCATGAATGTTCTAGAGGTTGTTCTCTTTTCCGGACCTACGAAGCTACTGGCCTTTTCGGCTGGTTGGGGTATTCCACTGCGATAACTTCAAAGTGACCCTGCAGCGGGAGATAGCGAGGATCATCAAACGGCGGTCGTCTAACTGGGGCAAGCAGGTTTAAGGAATGGGGTCAAATTACTCTTGGGAAGTTATGCCCTTGAGGGGGAGGGAGTTCGGCCTGCGTCTGGTAGTAATTCGGAGTGGGCACCATCCTCGAGCCGGAGCGTTCCCTGCGGGGAGGGTTCCGAGACAAAAAGAAGTTATGGGGGAGCTTGCAGGATTTTTTGCTGGGCTTTGGCTGTGACTGTCGTGTGGGTTTTAATTTCGGGGCTTCGGGTTTTGTCAGATTCCTGAGTCTTTAGAGTATTAATTTGCGCGGAGGCGGCTATAGGGTTTGGTGGGGGTCCTGTTCTTAATATGCCATTGCCGCTACGCGACCGAATGCAATATGATTACAAACAAACAAACCACGATGTTAAGGCCGCCAAGTGAGCCATGTCGTGGCCTACAAGGCACTAGAATTACCGAAATTTACAACATCCCTGACCCTCGTACACTCCTATCTGACTGGTTCTTGGGATTCGGATATGAGCAAGCCCTAACCCAGCCAGCACAACTTGTGATTAATCAGATGCCAGTTCATGGAACATTAGTGCGAAGAGGAAGCTAAAAGACAATCCCAGAGGGTCGAAATTACCGAGCTAGGTTATTGAGTACAGGATTTGGCTCTCGGAGTTAGCTTTCTGTATCCAACGATCAGGTATAGGACAGATCAGTCCCCGATTTCAAAACTCTATCTGGATGCAACAGTCTCGCACAACGCTATTGTCTTTAAAGCAATCTTGATTGCCAAAGTGAGTGCCACGTAGATGACACTTGATTACGATAAATTCATAATAGTGGGCTTTTAGATTTCCTCGCTGGTCTGTCTATGTTCTCGGTGCTACCCCTGCAACCGAACAACAAACTAGTCAAGTACATTCTACCTTCACTGAAAAATAACGGTAGTCTATGGTAATTTAGAACCTCGTTTGGGCAGTTATATGCTTCGGTGGACGGTCGGTGCGGGTTTAGATGTCGTAGTACGTTGCACGTTGCGGGTATGCCTCGCTCAACTAAAGTGCCGTCTTTAGTCTATGTGTACGTAGTTGCTGTGTAACTTGTCATTTTTAAGTCACTAGGACTTAAATGGAATCCTCAGCCATCAGCCAACGAAGACAGGGTGAGACCCGCCATGATATATCACCAGTATTGGCATCTGTAGCAATGCCCTGAATCTAGCACCTGACCCCTAAGTAGTATGTGGCGCTTACCGGGAATGGCCGAACTAACAGGCCTCAAACGGTGGTGGTAATATAATGTAAATAAATCCGCGGCACGAGGTTATGGCGCCGTGATCCCTGGGACTGTACTCCCGGAACCGAGGTCGAGATATTGACATCTTGGAAGTTGCTTACGTGGAACCAGAGCTATGCGGGGTGCCTGATGATCTACCTCGGCAGCCGTCCGTCATCAAACATGTCAAGTGGATGATCTAACTTCTGTTACAACTCATTTGTTACTAGAGATGTGTCGGCATTGAACCTGTCGAGTTGCACAATAATGTAAGAAGATCGCTGCGTAACTGGGGATAAAAGTCGTGTCATACATTAACCAACGTTCGGTTTGGCCACAGGGAGCGAGGTATATATCAATCGATGTCGGTGAGTGGATATAGATTGTTCGAAGTTCTGCCCCCTTTGAATCTCCACCCCCAAATGTGATTCGTCTCTTAAAATGGTTTTCAGGATGAAGTCGTCATCGCTGCTCTTCCTGGTAGTTTCGTATATTCTAATAACCCCACACAAGACAGCGAATTACGCTGGTTTCGTTCGTCCCGTGGCCCATTCCCAACTCTGGCAATTCTTCACGATCAATTCCAACCACCCCTTCAAACCCGAATCTCCGCCCCTCCAATTATTAGATTGTTCTATTTCAAGTCAGGTAAATTATTGGGTAACTACTCTGGAACAGCTATCGATACAAAATATCCAAAAGAGGAAACAAAGCATACGGAACAACAGTTAAGAGTATGCCGCTAGGCTGTTTACCACAAGCCTACTTGGAAAGATTGATTCTCAAAGGTACCGGTCGGTAAGCAACGTCGGCGGCAGCGACAGGATGAGAAATAGGAGGGTTCCATGCGGACCGTACGGCGGCGGTTCTTGTCACTTCCGATATAAGAAATACTGTGCGCACTGCTTTAGAGCGTGCCACTATGTGAAAACCACTGATTGTCAGGACAAGATTCCGGGAGGTAACAGTACTTCGTTTGTGTAAGTAAGATGTGTGATAGAGATAATCGCGTGGTCGAAGCTCGGACATCGTTCACGGTGGGTCATTATGTGACGCTAATATCCAATTGTAAAGTATACGTAACAGTTTTGGCAGCCAGTCTTAGGGTGCATTTGCTTACAGGTGGTGGCATGTTCGGGAGTGGCCAAGCATGTAATGCAACATAAAATAAAAATTTGCACGGCAAAGGTTTACCAAACGTGGCTGTTTCCTTGGTATCCTGTGTCACCACGCCCTATGGTGTATATATTTATAAATGTGAAGGTGGTTACATTTATAGAAATAAATTGGTATAAAACTTGCTAGCCTATGAACCGGTTCAAGCGGTGCAGTTCGGGGGTTCAGAGCCAACGACGAACCGGTTCGAACCAGTCCCATTGCGGTGCAGTCAAGCCCCGAGCGGCAGTAGTTTCGGATACTTGTACGCCTGCAACATCCCTACTATATAACACACGAGGGCACAGTCACGAAAATTACCCGGCTGGAGGAGACCACCTTCGGTTACAGCCAAATATGGCGAGCTTGCGTGCAACACGCAAGGAGCGGGAGGCGAGTTCGGGCCGACTTTGAGAGAGAACTAGCAGAAGTAGTGGAAACCTATTTTTCGGGGTACCGTGTGACTTCCACACGCGTGTTCCATTATAGATGAATAGTATCTTATCATGCATTTCATGGGTAGTAAAAAATTGTATACTGTGGAATGCCCAAACAGCCGTCAAACCCAGCTGAATCATCAAGAGTATTTGCGAGATTAATTGCCAGTTATACGTGGTCATTCGATATCACTCAGAACTGGTTCGAACAGGTTCCTATAGCAGTTCAAAAATTTGTGAACTAGTTCAAGCATTGCAATTCGATAGACCGAAACATCCCCGAACCGCACCGCCCAACTGTAAGTTCGAACTAGTTCAAAGCGAACCGTTGAGACCACTGTGAGATTATATATATAACAAAAGTAAAAACAGATGTAATAGTTTTGTTCTTTTCTTTGCAGTGTGCACCGGATATGCGCCCCCACTGTGAGGGTAACCGCTAGCGGCGGAATCCTACAGCGATGAACAGTCTCGTTCTACAATTCATATGTATTGGAAATCCGCTCAACCCCGCGCCCGAGTCCGCCCGATGATAACGAAGCAGCCAATATGTCTTGTCATTCTGTATATAGAGAGATTGCTAGAGTAAAGAGAACGATATCGCTCTTAGACTTTCTCACAGCGCCCGCTACCATTTCCAACAATATGTCATACACGTAGTTTGTATTACCTTCGGTGACAGTAGCTGCAAGCTAACCTTCTTACAGAAACTAAACACGTAGCATCCAATCTTGGACGATTTGTTGATTGCAACAAAGAATCAAGCTATTTCACTCGGAAGTTAATAATCTGTACGAGTGATTTGCTCCTTACTACGAAAATAAAATCCCCCGGCTCAAGGACTTCTATTACTATTCGAATTCGCTCATTGACCATCATAAGTATCATCATAGCTATCAAAAATGAAAGTGTCTCACACTAAAGCTTTCAAAAATGTTCTGCGCGGCCGGCCCCCGAACTTTCGCGGGCTGACAATTTGAACAGCCCTCGTGAGCCGGCTTCTATTGAAAAAATTGTATATCTGAAATATAAACATTTGCAAACAATTATCCTGTATGGGTAGCAGAAGACATTATTTTTAGCGGTGGGTGGGCTATTCTCCGTAGAGAATCTGTTATTTTTAGAAATGGTATACAAATTTGGTGTGCATAGGCGGCCACTCGGCCGTGAGCGCCTGCAGTGTATTACAGATGTACATGAGCCGGATGGTGGTAGAGCCCTAACGTTCGTGACTGCTCTTTTAGACTTCACATTTTACTATTTTATCTTGAAACTTTAGACCTGTACCTAGTCATTGCACCATAGTCGATGCACACGGTTCTCCCCATATCGTAACACAGTGTTGCAATAGTGAAGGGGAGAGCTGCGTGTGTATGGACCTAGATACAGAGAGAAGAGAGAAGGAGAAAGACGCGAGTTTATATATGAGAGAGAAGTGTGCACCTTACTACCAGCCCCGCTAGCTAGCGGTCAGCTCTACATATACATGCAACATGCAGGCTAGTAGGTTATTACTCCCGAAGTTCGCAATCAGCCCAGCCATTCAGCCCGGCCGGCCCGGCCTATTGAGAACACAGCTCTGGTTGAAACCCCATCAGTTTGCATCGGCGAGGTTGTCGTTACCCAAACCAAGTCTCTATTTGCCCGGAGCCATCAACGGTACTCAGCAGCCTGCGAGACGTGGCGTCAATCATGAAAAATCACCCTGCCCGTTCAAGTAGATTGAAATAACCGAAGATTATACCGCACTACGTTACTCCGCTTAATAATGAGAGACTCTGGTTATCGACACTATGAACGACTAGTCTTAGTGTAATTGATAAGGCCCTGTTCACAAGATTTTAATAGCTGCACCGAGTCGAAGTGCAAAGGCAGGGTGAAGAAACCTATGAGACTGGATTATACCGACCGGCGCAATAGAGTATGCACGCATCGCTGTATGACATGAATTGCATATGCCTATAGAATCTCTTCGGGATCCATCCAGCGATTTTATTTGGCGAATCCAGTTATTCGAGCCCCGCCCATCTTCTGTATCACGTTGAAGTGATTGATATCGACAGTCACCTCCGTACTTGCGCTGTGCTGTAAGTTGATCTCGCCGATCATCACCATTTCACTTTGAGCTTAGCTGATGTACATGTAACAGACGCGGACGTATCATAGTTAAAACCCTTCATCTCCTCAGCTAATAACAAGAAATAATGTAAAAATTGAAACTTTCCCGAATAACCGTAATAAGACAAAAAAAAGGAAAAAACTCAACCGAAAAGTAAACTGAGATTGTAGAAACCGTTTACTCAAACCTTAGACAAACCAGATCGAATAAGATCTAAAATAGGATAAACCCAATGAAATACGGATTTTGTAGCGGCATTGCGGCATATTTGCCAATATGTGACTAGCGGAGTAACGATTGATCTCTTCGACGTGGGGTTCGTATTAGAGGTAATAAGGAAGGGAAGGCAGTCGTTACAATAAATCATAATTTCGGTGTTGTCGATCAGCGATTGGGCGTCGGAATACATCCTCGGTAGGGATTGTTGTTTATACTTTTTCATGACTGATGAGATATATGAGCTGCGTCCAAATCCACTCCAAAGGCAAGCTCAGGTGTACCTATACCACCTCCACTGTTGTTGATCCGTACTCCCCAGCATTCAGGGTTAAACTACTGCGTCCATCGGTATGGTTTGGGGATATCGTAAGATGCTTGGAAGGTTGGCCAGTGGTTTCTCTGTATGACAGTCCGCGTGTCGGCGATGACCGCTGCTTGATAGCGTTCCTTAGTTCCGCATCCGAATAGGCGCACGCATGCGGCCCGAGGTCATTTTGGAAAGCCTTAGCAACATCAAGAATGCCTCGATACACTCCCAAACGCCGGCCGGCTTGGTGTAATTGACTTTTCCTAAAGGAATCCACCCAGAGTCCGTACATTCCCAACGACCATATCAACTGGAAGAGACAAACGGAAAACCAAACCCATGGAGCCAAAGTATAAACATATTCATTCCGAGCGAGCGCTTCGGTACAATTTGCAATGACGTAGTCCCAAGTGTAGTTCTCTCCTGCATAAGAAACAACCTGAGCAGTGCTATCGTACTGAAAATCTTCAAAAAACACCGTTGTACCATTATAGAGCTGAACATATGGATCCCGAAGGGCGATATAACTTGTCATTGTAGCGATCAGTGTCGGAAAAGCAAGTAAGTAGAGTACAGAGTACAGCATGAAGAATATTTTACCGCCGAATGATGCTGTTGTAAGCAATCGCTGAATCAATGCTTGAACCATGCTCAATGATGATCTAGAAATGGCGACTGAGATATAAAGGTCATAGGATACAGTCGATTTCGATTCGAGTATTTGGTTCAACACCGCCATATAGACAATACCAGAAATCCAAAGCAAGAATAGTTGGCCTCCCCGTCCAACAACAAGGTCAAAAGCAACGTCAATACCCTTTGCCTCCCCAAAAGACAGCCCTCCAACCCCAACAAACGATGCAGCGAAGACGTTGCTGAAAACTCGTGCGAGCCAGTGGCGATCTTCGTTGGTCGGACAGTAGCGAAGTTCCACATTTGTTTTAGCAACGTAGACATATCCCGCAACAACAAACAAAATTGGCGCAATGACGGCAGGCAAGAACAGCCAGCCAGCTAGACATCTTCGCTTGCGTTTTTCAATGAATTTAAACGGCTTCTGTTGATAGAGCCTAAGGTTTGTGACTGCTCTTTTAGACTTCACACTACTCTTCCATTCCCTACGCATCTTGGACCTTTAGACCTGTACCTCGACAGTCATCGCTCTATAGCCAATACACACGGTTCTCCCCATCACTATCGCAACAG
>Ga0307515_10007258_pt1 | contig 21949 bp, 6 predicted proteins | sample 17_EM_MG_FD_194513 | JGI IMG/M metagenome (GOLD analysis project Ga0307515, IMG submission 194513) | Populus trichocarpa ectomycorrhiza microbial communities from riparian zone in the Pacific Northwest, United States - 17_EM | ecosystem: Host-associated > Plants > Roots > Unclassified | place...
AATTCAATAACATTAGGAGTCATTAGATTGAGATTTTAACATGAAACCATTAAATAATCTCATAAATCTTTTGATTCCCGTATATTTTTAAAGTTTTTTTTTATTACTTTTTAATATTTAAACTTAAGCATAGCTTAAAAACGAAAAAAAAAAAAGAATCGTATAATGGAAGAGAGTGGTTCATCATCATGTACATGCATTTATGAAACTTTTCCAATTTTTTTTAAACATAGCTATTAAATTTGTTCTTGTTTCGTCTCATAAATTTTATAATTCAAGGTTGACTCTAAATAAATTTTAATTTAAATAAAATAATTACTACCTTGATCAAATCCAATCCAAATTTGACCGAACTAGAACTTATTTTTTAAAACAAAACAAAGTAATTTTCTTAAAAATATATTAATATACATCGATCTAATGACCCCATAATTTAACCTAGTGTCTCAATAATTCAATTTTTTTTTATAGATTAATCTAGTAACTCAATTAACATATTTTTTCAGATTAAATCCTAAATAAGATAGGATAATATCCATGTTCAAAACCCAATACTTTTAGGTTTTAGAAAAAAAATAAAATTGAAGGACATAGTCAAATGAGTGCATCATATGAGATCATGATGGATCTAAGATGGTTGAAAAGGCAAAAAGTTCACTCTACACTTCAAAATGAGGTCATCCTTTCCTCCCAACAAGAAACTCTCAAAGCTTAAAAACAAAACTCGTGGATATTAATTTTTGAGAATTTTTTTTAAAAATGAGTGGCTAAGCAGTGATGTGTATCCGCTTTTCTTCTCTCTCTTCTCCTTAGAAAATACACGTGGCATTGTTGATAAGCAAGGGCGGCCAGTGGTGCTTGCGTGGCAAAAAGTGCAAAAGTAAGTCACCTGGCTCTTTTTTAATCCACAACTCTTGGCTAACCCCCCCCCCTCTCTCTCTCTCATGGTCACGCACATTGTTTTTTTTCCTTTCTTTATTATTTTAAAAACAAGTTGTAGATATTTTAATCTTTTTCCTCGTCACAAAATATCAATTCGGATTTTTTTGATAAACAAAATTTGTTTGTTTTTGCATCTTTAAGCTAAGCTTTCCTCTATCACAGCTGTCTTTTTTACAATAATTATTAAATTTGATCTAAATAATAAATTTACAATTTAAATCCTAATCAAGTTTAATTTAAATCAATTTGATATAATTCAGTTAAATTTAAATCATAATCATGTGACATGAATTGAGTTTTAATTTTTTTAGATTTTTAATAGGTACATTTTTTTTGTTTTGCATTTTTAATTACTAAGCCAAACTTTTAAGGTTTTTTTGTATAGTTATTAAACTAGATTGAGTTTAAGTTGTTAAATGTTTTACTTGAAATTATTGTAAATTAAATTTTATTTTAATATTAATTCAATTAATAAAGTGTAACTTTATTGGTTAATTTCTTTCTCAATTAATTTAATAAAATTCCAGTTGTTTTTATGTTCTTACAAGCACCCAAATGATACTATAAAACAAAATTTTTTTTATTATATTTTAATAAAAAAAATATTCTTTGCATTTTTTTTATTGGAAAGTGAACCGACAATATTGGAATAATATTTATTGTATTGAAAAAAATAAATATCTTTTCATTGATGATAATGAATTGAATGTTTCTCTAGCAATCGCGATCCACTGACAAGTGACAGCACGAGGTATGAACGACAGGTAATGTACTGGCTAATTTAGACCAATCACAGAAGGGTTTGTGATGCCTACTGCCTCCCCAACGTGGTGCTTTTCCATGTTCATGAAAGCTCGATAAAGTCAGTATCATCTTTTTGTTCTTCTTGCAATTTCTAGTACTAATTAAGAAGGGGAAATAGGAACAAAACTATTGGCAAAAAATAAAATAAAAATGGAAAAGAGCTGGAATTATGGAAAACTCATCCTCTCAATTCCCTAGATTTGTTTGTCATTTATTATTTGAATTAATTATTTTTTTAAAAAATAAATTAATCAAAAACTAAGTGTGTTTTTGATACCGCGGTCCAAAACATTTTTCAATTAAAAATTTATTAAAATATTTTTTAAAGTATTTTATTTATATGGCCAGCAGATCAAAGTAGTTGAAAAGTACATTAAAAAATTAATTTAATAATTTTTAAATAAAAAACAATTTAAAAAACATGTTAAAACTAAAACACAAACACAATTGACTTCAATTAATATTTGTCTAGTTAAAACTAAAATTGAAAGAGAACTAAAATAATAGGTATTATTAATGTGAAATTTATAATATTTAACTTCTATAGTTATATATATATATACTTTCAATTTATGATTTTATTAACATCAAAATAAATTACTTTCAATTTATTAAAAAAAGTTATTCATAAATTTTTTTCACCCACAAGTAACAAGTAATTTTGTCCTCCTCACAAACCCTAATAGCAAGCCAAAGTGAACTGAATTTTCTCAAGAGGCAAGAACTATTTAATCTTATCATCAACAAGCAAAGAGCATCTAGAATCACTATTACCTTTTCTTCTTCCCCCTTTTCTTCTCTATTCCTAAGGAAATTAAACAACATATATACTCCATAAGGCAATGGAAAAAAATAAAAATCTAAAAATATTTGTGGCTAATAGAGAGGTGGACAAGACCAAGTGCAAGTTTATATAATAAAAGGAATTGCTTAATTATCCATAAAAAATAAAAATAAAAATAAAAGAAAAAACTGGCCTCCATGTTTTTCTCCACCGAATTAAACATGCTTGCCTAATAAAAAGGGAAGACACAAACAAAAACCCAGATGCCACGTGTCCAGCTGCTCTTTTGACGTGAGCCACAAGATTCCATTGAATTCCCGAGCTTTCCTATCTTAAAGCTTTCTATCTTAAGAAAATAAAAAATAAAAAAATACTTCTGACGTGGCGTCCTTCCTTCCTCTCTCTCTCTCTCTCTCTCTTGTTTTTTTTTTCATCACAAGCCAAATAGACAGGCAGACGCTCACCTTTCTCTCTCTCTCTATCTCACTCTCTCTCCCTGTTTCTTTCCCTGTTTCTTCACTTCTCTAACTTTGTTGCTTGTTTAGTTCTTTTGGGTTTCTTTTTTTAGCTTGGTTGAAGCCAAAAGCTTCAATCTTTCTAGGTTTTTGTTAGAATATTAAGCTTTGACTTCATTGCTTTGAAGGGTCAGGTTGCGTTTTTTGTTTGTGTCAGAGAATAAGTGAAAGTGGAGAGATATATTTTTTGGTGTTATTATGTTAGTTTATGAGTTTGAGGAAGATATCATCAAGAAGGGTACTGTAAGAGTTTCTTTAAGAAGGGTATTTTGAGTGGTTTTTTCAGCTATGGCTATTCAGGTATGAAAATTAAGTTTATTTAACTTTCTTGTTTATTTTTGTTGGATCAGTGCATGAAATTGCTAAATTTTGAGGGTTGCTTTTAAAATCTTGTAATTCAAAAGAGTTGCGAAGAAAAAATGATTTTTTTTTTTTGCTTTTTTGTTTTTGTGGCTGTTTGCAAGAATTCATTTACTGAAGTTAAGGAAAGATGGATCTAAAGTGTGATCATGTAATGAATACTTGTGTTAAAGCTCTGGTCTCGATACCTAAAGTGTAAAAAGATTCATGTTGTAAGAACTTGTGTGGTCTGAAAGGGACTATTTGTGGCAAGTGGCAAGATTTATGGTTCATGTTGATGTGTCTTTTGTCGGTCTATATAATTACACAAGCAAGTTTCTTTACGAGTGTAGTTTTATGGGGAGTGTGATATGGAAGTTTCAGGTAGGTTTTGCTTTGGTGAACATTTGGCCTGTTATTATTTATGAATACAGTTCTTGCCTTATTTTCTCGCAACAGAAAGCAGCATAAGCACATTGTAATTGTTACTTTAGTTGTATTTTAGTTTAGATTTCTATGAAATATGATGATCATTTGATTCTTCTTGTTGAATTTTACTGTATCTGCTTAAGTAATGAATTTAAATGGATATTGAATTGTTTGGAAGTTAAAAGAATTGTATACTTAGTTCAATTAGTGAATGGAGATTAGTGTGATGGGGCTGGTAGTGGTGGAAGCGGGAATATCTTTCTGATGACTTTGTTTCCCACAATTTGATGCAGGATCAGTGTGGAGGGACTCGATCAAATCTGGTTCTCCCAGCAGGCAATGGAATTTTACCGAGTGCTACACTACAGAAGGCAACTGACCACCAACTAAAGGAGCAGTTCTCTTGTGGGAGTGATTACTCTCCCAAGGTTCTATTCTTAACATGTTGGATATGAATTATGATTGATCTTATTCCATTCACAAATATTACTCGATACTCATTCTATTGTTGTTTTTACTTTAATTAGGCGAGGAAACCTTACACAATTACGAAACAAAGAGAGAGATGGACAGAGGAAGAGCATAAGAAGTTCCTTGATGCTCTAAAGCTTTACGGCCGTGCTTGGAGACGGATTGAAGGTATAATTTGTTGTCAAGTTTCTTAATTAAGTTTATTTCTTCCGTGACTTGTGAATCTAAATAATTGTGTGTTTTGTTTGGCAGAGCATTTAGGCACAAAGACTGCAGTTCAGATTCGAAGCCATGCTCAGAAATTCTTCTCTAAGGTTTACTGCTCTTATTCCAACTTCTGCTCTCTACTACCATAATATATAAATACCCTCAATTAAAGTAAGTTGGATTTTCAACGAGCCCCCGGAGTGCGAGTGATCTTTGATGGGTTCATTTTTCATGCTTAATGTTTCTCTTACACTATCTTTTTATTTGAGGCAGGTTGCGCGTGAATCTGGTGGCAGCAACACTAGCTCAGAGGAACCAATTGAAATTCCTCCTCCCAGACCAAAAAGAAAACCTATGCATCCTTACCCTCGCAAATTGGCACATCCGCTGGAAAGAGATCTTCTAATTCTTGAGAATCCGCTAAGGTCTTCATCTCCAAATTTTTCCATTTCAGAACAAGAAAACCAATCTCCTACATCGGTATTGTCTGCGGTTGGTTCAGATGCCCTTGGTTCCACTGACTCAGACATGCCAAGCCATAGCTTATCACCAGTTTCATCTGCTGGTGGTGTGCGTCATGTTGATTCGTCACCTGAAGACAATGGATCTCCATCACCACCAACTGCTAGCTCAGCTCCTGACGAGCAATTTCCCAAGGTATTGGCAAACCCCTTCAAAGGAAATCAGGTTTTTACTCTGCTTATGATGTCTAAAAGTTCTCAGGTTGTCCTAAATGTTTTTTTCTATTTTCTTTAAGGTCCAGAAACTTGACTCATTTCCCATAGAAAATGTCTCTTCTGAAGAACCCATTACTCTCAAGCTCTTTGGAAGGACACTATTAGTCACAGAATGCCATAAACCATCTTATCCAAACATGGGGACTTCTAAATTGTCGCTGCCAGATGCCACTGAAGAGAAACTTGTGCAACCATTAACACTGAACATCACAGCTGCAAAATTGCAGTCCAGGAATGAGGAATCCACTTGGAGCCCGCTGCCTCATGGATCTCATGGAGCATTATATCAAATACAATTTAAAAAGGAAAACTCAAGTCCCACAGAAAACGACTCTGCTGCTCTAATGCCTTGGTGGGGTTCTTATGAAGGCATGCCATTTCCTTTCATACCATTTCACAAGCATGAGCCTGCGGTGGAAAATTTAGATTCAAATGGAGATGAAGTCCAAGATAAAGAGATTCACAAGGAAGTATCTTGGACTGGTTCCAACTCCGGATCAGTGAATGAAGGGGAAAATGTTGATAAAATTATGGATGCTGAGACTGAAAGTCACCAATTTTCTTACGAGGAAAAAGAGCCATCTCCATTTTTGGAGCTTCAGCCAAAGAAGAAATCAGCCTCATCTGGATCAAAAGCATTCAATGAAAAGTGCACGAAAGGGTTTGTGCCTTATAAGAAACGGACTGCAGAAAGAGACAGTCAATCCTCAACAATAACCGGCGAAGAGAGGGAAGAGCAAAGAATCCGCCTTTGCCTGTAGTTAGCCTCATCGAACAGCCTTAGTTTCCCTTAACTAGAACATATAACTTTTTTGAGCAAGTTGAGGATCATGGACTCTGAGAACATCAGTTGCTGGATGAACTCGAATCAGAGGGGGAATGGTGCTTAAGCAGTTGCCATCTGCAGCTCTCTAGATTCTCATCTTGTTACTTGGTTTTTCCACCTTCAACTGTTTATATCTTTATTTCCTCCTTTTCTTGTACGCATCATGTTCTGTCTGTCTTATTTATTTTCCTTTTTGATCCTCTGGATTACCTTTCTGGTCTCATATATTCTTTTTCTTCTTTGAACTGTGAATCCCTTAGCCACCTAGCTTTGTTTTGGCCTCTGTACAATATCATAAAGCAGTACTTACTGTATTTACCTTCAAGCATTAAGGCAGGTGGTCTCTATGAATCTGTCTTTCCATATTGTCTCCTCTTGCTGTGCATATATGGTATACCATCTCTTCAATTTTGCAATGATTGGAACGAGGAATTAGTCAGCATCTTCTTCGGCTATTTTTCAGATAGGGGCGGACCAAGATTCTTCCATGAAAAGAAGAGAACGGAAACTATTATACAGATCAATGATTTTGGTTAAAGGGTTTAGTTTGTGATGTTGATATTCATCCAAGAAATCTAGAGTAGGATGATAGCTAGATCAACCGGTAAAGTGACTGGCATGGCAGACAGCAAAGTTATTAAAACCAGACCAAGATTCTGGTCACGGGTTTGATAGGATTCATCCACTGTCGAAGCTTGCAAGTATTTTTGCATGAACTGAGATTTTTATCACCCAATTTTATTCGGCTGTATAGAAAAGAATGGTAATGCCTATTTTACAAATCAGTGCATTGAGTGGGAACACTGATTTTTGTGACAGAAACACCCTTCTTCAACAAGAAGCATATGCCATTTTTCTTTGCTAATTGCATGCAGAGAGAGCAGCAACATGTACACGAAAATCACCATAGAAATCTACTGGAAGAAGGTTCAGAGTCGTTGAATGTGCGAGATCCTTCTCTAGACTCTATAGTGCAGGGGATTCATCAATTCTAACATGCAACTCAAAATAAAAGTAAAAAAAGGCATGGTTTCCACAGACATAAAATGAAGGGGTGACTAATTTAGTGAGAGAACACATGAAACAAAATACCGATTCTAGATGAGAGTTCCACTTCGATTTTGAGGATAGGATGATGTCCAAGTCCATGGGGCCATATTCAAAAGGGAGATCAATGGACTGAGTATAAAGTACTAAAAAAGAACTCATAAAGAATGAACTCTTATATTATCTATATCTTATAATTTAGTACCTATATTTTATAAAAATAGCTTCCCTACTTTAATTTTTTCTATTTGAGTTCCTGTATATTTTAATGTTCAAAAAAATAAAAAAGAACTATTTTTTCTGTGCAAAAGATTTCCCAAGAAATTACATTTGCCATTAAATTCATATAATATATTTACAGAAAAAAAAAAAAAAACCTTTTGGGTCAAATTATTAAAAGAAAAGGAATAAACCCATCATTCCATAACCCAGAACCCATAACCCATAGGGATTAAACATGGGCCAAAACACACAAAACCCGCATTGTTTTCCCTTCTGGGTTATCACCCGGATCCGGATTCATCCAATTACCGCCTTCTTCTCCTGCACTAAACCCCCAATTCTTAGGGTTTTGGCTATGTCCCTCCAAAGTCAAGGATTTCAAAGAATCCCAAAACCTCAAGGTTTTCTCTTTCTCTCAAATCACTTACTTTCTGATTCTGTATTGCATCAAAATTGAAACTTTAATGTTTTTTCTGCTAAAAAAGGGAGAAACTTTGCCTGCTAAAAATATTTTTTTATATATAATTTTTTTGTTAATTTCATGTATTTTTTTTATTTCTAATTTATTATATAATTATTATTGCTTGTTAGGAAAATAATTTGAAAGAGGAATTATCAGTACCTGTTAGTAATGCTGCTCTGTAGAAGAAGCACTATTTTTGTTCCTTCTTTTATTGCAAAAACCTCACCAAATCTTTTTTCTTACTTTACTAAGAAAACCCATGCTCTTTCATTGTTTAAGAACAGCCCAATTCATTGTAATCACAGTTATTTATTTGGAAAACCCATAAAAGATTCAAACTTTATTGGTGCACATGATTTGTTTGTGAATAAAAAAGCTAAATTTTGCAACTTGGCAATCTCCGGGACATCACGGAGAAATGAGAAAGCTGTTGGTGGTAATGTAATGTCTTTAAGGGAGAAAAAGAAAGCACGACGAGAGGCACCGGAGGGAGTGCTTAAGTTTAAGCTAGATACGTGTTCAAAGCGTGGTGATGTTGTTGAAGGGCTTAGGTTGTATGATGAGGCGAGGAAAAATGGGGTTGAGCTTAATCAACACCATTATAATGTGTTGCTTTATCTGTGCTCTCAAAATGGAGGTGAAAATGTAAGTGATTTGAGAAAACAGGGTTTCGAGATATTTCAGCAGATGATTATCGATAAAGTTCCTCCCAATGAGGCTACGTTTACAAATGCAGCAAGGTTGGCTTCTGCAATGGAAGATCCAGAAATGGCTTTTGATTTGGTTAAGCAAATGAAGGGTTTTGGTATTCTGCCGAAGTTGAGGTCTTATGGTCCGCCGTTGTTTGGGTTTTGTAAGAAAGGGATGGCTGATAAAGCTTATGAAGTTGATGCACATATGATTGAATATGGGGTTGTGGCTGAAGAACCTGAGCTTTCTGCTCTTCTGAAAGTTAGTGCTGATGTAAACAATGCTGACAAGGTGTATGAGTTGCTGCATCGGTTGCGAACCTCTGTAAGGCAGGCCACAGAGTCAACTGTAGGGATTATTGAAGATTGGTTTAAGTCCAAACATGCTGCAAAAACTGGGAAGGAGAATTGGGATGTGAGAAAGGTGAAGGAAGGAGTTGCGAGAGGAGGAGGAGGTTGGCATGGACAAGGGTGGTTAGGATGTGGGCAGTGGAGAGTGGTCAGGACTCAAATGGACAAGGAGGGTGTTTGTGGTTCTTGTGGTGAGAGGCTTGCTTGTATTGATATTGATCCAAGAGAGACGGAGGACTTTGCTATCTCATTATCTAAGTTGGCTTTGGGAAGAGAGGTTAAGGCTGATTTTATTCGGTTCCAGGTGCGAGACAATTCCTTCTGTAACATAAGGGTCACTAAATAATTGATCAATTTAAAGCTCTTGGTTTCTCTGTCGCCACTGCTTGAGCATGGAAAAGAGTCTCCATATGAGAACTTTAATCAAAATACGCTCAACATTATGAGAATTTGTTGGATGGGTCTATGTGATCATTGGTATATCACTAGTTTGTTTATGATCGTATTCTTCTTCCCATCAAAATCTCAAATCTCAACATACTCCATAACTTTTTGGTCACTGAATTTTTAATGAATAAACAATGGTAGATACCGCCTTGTCTGTATGCTTAAGGCTAATAACACATAAAATAATTGTCAATAAGCTATTAACAGACTTACGTAATGAACTGATTCAGGATTGGCTTCAGCGGCATGGTCCATTTGATGCAGTTGTAGATGGAGCTAATTTGAGTCTTATCAATCAACAGACTTTCAGCTTCTCCCAGGTAAGCTGCCTGTTGAGTAACTCTTATGAGACTACATCTCTTAATATCTTTATAGCAAGATATGCTGATGGGACGCTGAATGCTTCTTTTGGATTGTAGCTTAATTCTGTTGTACATCGATTACACGACATGAGTCCATCCAAGAAATTGCCACTCGTTATTTTGCATAAAAGTCGTGTAACTGGGGGTCCCGCTCAGAGTCCTTATAACAAGAAGTTGTTAGAGAGGTGGAAAAATTCTGGTGCTCTTTATGTTACTCCGGCTGGTTCCAATGATGATTGGTGAGTGTGCATTTCATGAAATATATGACTGTTGTATTCATACGAACTTGCCCAGTTTTGCAAGTTCTTTGCTATGAAATTTACAATGAAGACAGTGTAAATCCCAAAATCATAAAATAAGTGCCCTCCTGTCGCTGTATAAGTAATTGCTCCTAAAAGCTTCCACAAAATTACACCAAGTGAAGCAAAACAAAATCATATTTTATCTCATAATACATGTCTCAGTGCTATGTGATTGGTTAAAAGTCTTGCATAACTCTCCATCCAAAAATATTGAAGGTCTACACTTATGGCACAGTACCAGAAGTTCTTGCAATTCTTCTCTTTCAAAACTCTCAACTAACCAACAACGTGTTAGAATTACCATTGGATGTCCAATTTGGTTGCTGGAAAAAGAAAAGTAATGCTCAATGTTTTCAGGACAAAGAAGCAAGAAAATTGCCTTGATGTGTGAGGATCTAAGAGAATTATTCTTTCAACATTGCATACAAGATGAATGAATTTTTATCCAGTGTTATTAGAAATCATATTTTAATTTAGGATTCCCTGCAAGCTAATCACTTTTATTGATTGGATTACCAAAGGATCAAGTTTTTGCATTAATTCAAATTGTTCTAGAGGTGACCTTTGGGCCTGTCGAAACAAGTGGAGTTGCTGTTTCTGCTGCGTGCCATAGGTTTTGGGAGTAGGAAAGATACCGACCTCTTATGTATGCTATGATTTCAGTTATTTGGTATTTGAGTATAAACGCTAGAATCTTTGCAAACCATCATCTTTCTAAACAATTGTTATGGCCTTGTATGATAGAACTTGCTAAGTGTCACAACCAAATGCTAAGGTGCATCCTAGCAATCCACGTGGCTGTTGTTTGGCACTTTCTCCTTTGTAATTCCTTTGCTGTATTTGTGCCATGTTTATTTACAGGTACTGGTTATATGCTGCTGTTTGCTATAAGTGTTTGTTGGTGACAAATGATGAAATGAGGGACCACTTGTTCCAGTTGCTAGGGACTTCCTTTTTTCCAAGATGGAAGGAAAAGCATCAGGTATTTCAACTCTTTAAGATGCATGTGGTGTATATATATGTTTTATGTTGTGTTGGTTCGCAGATTTACAAAACTAAGCTTTTCTCTGATTGAGATGTAGGTGAAACCTCCTTGTTTTGCTTTTTCTTGAGCGTTTTCTAAACTATGTACTTTCTGGTGATACGTCCATGATGTTGTACATTTATGGGCTTCCAAGTTTTGCTCTGAATTCATTCATCTTATACACTCTTTGCCTAAGAGCTTTTTTACCTTGCTTAAGGGCTACTGAATATCATATGATCTAATAGTTGTCTTACATTGCATGAAATAACATTTCAGAATGTGCCAAAGTTTTCTTGGAGTGTCCAGTTTAAACTCACCCAAGAATGTGATTAATCGAATTTCATAAATAAAAAATGTATTCCACTATATTCAGTATTAGAAGAAATTGATAATGCCATGTATTATATAGGGACTCATCTTTCTTGGAAATATTTGCAGGTTCGACTCTCAGTATCGCGATCTGGAATTGCTTTGCAGATGCCTCCCCCTTACTCAATTGTTATTCAGGTGCGATGTTCAACCATGAGTCTGCATTCATGCTAACCTTTGTCATCATTATATGGGAGCTTTCAAGAGATTTTGGTGTATGATGGTTTTGTGAACACAGGAGTCAGAAAATGGTAGTTGGCATGTTCCGACAACCACAAATGATGATCTTGAGACCCCAAGGCAGTGGTTATGTGCCACCCGACCCATCAAATCGTGATTCATGACTATGTTCAACAGGGATGGGTTACATCCAACGTATGCTGGCAAGTATTCTTGCATGAACGAGCATGTGTACGAGGAATGAATCGAGAGATTCGTATTATCCATTTCTACTGTGCTGTATTTTTCAAATAGAAATCATACTTCATGGAATTGAGGAATCATTTTTCAACTTACCATTTTCTTCTGTGAAAGTTATGGCTTCCCCTGTGTAATAGTTGGAAAATGAGAAAACAGTTTGTTCGAAAATGAGAACAGTTTGTTCAATGAATCAATGAGCAGCTGACCATCAGATTATGTTTGTTTTCCACTTTCCAATTTTTCGCCAGTTTGTGGAAGTTATTAGGCAGCTAGAATTTGTTCTGAAGATCATTTCAATTTCACTAGTATCATATATAGAATAGCATAGTTGGCACTGTCAGGTGATCCATTAACTTAAAACCTAACTCAAGCTAGGTTTTCTTTAAAATTGGAATGGATGTTGAGCAGTGGAACTTGGCTGAACAACACAATTCATTCTAAATAGAGAAAGCATTTTGCTTATGGATCAAAAGAAAGATGGGTTGTCAAGTGAATTCATAAGTCACTATTATTATTTTTATTCAAACAAAAAAATAATAATTTATTAGATATAACTTTTCATTCACCCTAACAAAACCCAAATTTAAGTGGGAAAAAAATAATCTCTTCTTGCCTAAAAATATTTTACAATGAACTAACACCAAAATTCAGGTTTTAGCATAAGTCGAGTCAAGCGAGCAAGTGCATATAGGTTTAAGCTCAAAACTCATTTTGTTTAGGTTATCTCCACTCTAAAAACTTAGGTGTTTTTTGGTTCAATCTTAACTCTTAAACTACACATTATATAAAGATTAAAAAAGTTTTGTTTCTTTTCAATGTAAGATAAAAATTTTTATAGGGTTTTAGGTTTCACCAAAACATGTCAATCAAGATTCTTTGAAATTAATTTTTTATTCATCATAATTTCTTTAAATTATGTTAATGTTTTATGTTAAAGAACATATGTTGAAGATTAAATTCCAACAAAGTTTTAACTTAAAAAAAAATAAACTTCATTTTTAATTTTGCATCAAATGTGACCACTAACCATGTTCTTTAAACAAATTTCCTACAAGTAATCAACACAAAATTTCAAAATTTTAATTTATATCAAGAAATTTCTAAATCTATATATCTCCTAATTTTGTTAATGAAATGATCTAATTTAAATATCTATAAATTCATTATCGAAGGATATTTCATTTAATGGTGTTTTTAACGATGTAGTGGCTGGATTCCTTCACCATCGCGTGGAAAATGGCTGCAGTGCCTTTTTCTTTTCATTTGAATGAAGGTCAAAAGAATTGTTTACTTTAAGAGTCAATTTAAGAGACATTACCCTATAAATTAAAAGAGCTAGCACTACTATATATATACACATATACACTTTGTGCATCATAGTGTAATTTAAAATAACTTTATTCCATGGAATTTTTATTTTTTTTATATTTGATCTTTTAACATTTCATCCATAAAACTTAATTTTTCTCACCTTTTAGTTCTGAATGTTAATAAATGATAGAGAAAGTAGCTGGAAAAAAAAGAGGAAGGAGAAAGATTTTGTCAAGCCACAGCAAAAACAAGTATTTTACCCAGCCACAACCAAAACCTGTGTTGGTGTTAATGAGTTCGTTTTTAAAAGGGTATTTTTTTTTTTTTTTAATGAAGATGGTTTAGGCTTTTCATCACATCAGTACATTACAAAAACGAGAAGCTGCATAATTAATTATCAATTTCTTTTCGTCGATGATCATTCATTTTTTTTAAGGAGATTTGTATAGTAGTATGAAGCAATTTCAGGTAATGTTGCGCAATTATTTATTTTTAAGAACTAGCTGGCTCAAACTTAATTAAGTTGATCTATGTAACTCTAGAGGACCGGATTGGATTTAATTAGTAATAGCTAAAACTAAATGAAAACGTACAAATAGGATGTTAGTGATGAAATCCAAAAAAGAAATTCAAATGATTATGAGCCTTTTTACGGCTGTTTAATTGATTTTGGGAAAAAAAAAAAAATTGAAGTAACTTGGCGGGTGGTTTGTGTTCTCCTACAAAAATAGCCTCCAATATGAGATATTGAAGTATGGAAGGAATGCAATGTATAGAAAAAAAAAATGATGAAATGCGAGAGAATGTTATTTTTAGATAGTTGTGTGTCAAGATGTCTAGACAAGTATAAGAGACTATTTGGGAAAATTTTGAATTTTTTTTTTTTAAAATTAATAATATTTTAGTGTTTTTGTATCGTTTTGATGTGCTAATATTAAAAATAATTTTTAAAAAATAAAAAAATATTATTTTAATGTATTTCTGAATAAAAAACATTTTAAAAAATAACTATAACTATATTTCCAAACACCGTTGCAGTGGCGTAAAGATGCCTGGACATCATTTGGTATGTCTATAAAAAGAAAAAAAATTGCCCGAAACACACAGAAAATGAGGGGATCAATGTGCTCGGATTTGAACTCATTTTCCAGCATTATTAAGCTTGGTTTTGAGATCTTCTTTTCTCCTTCCTTCTTGGGCTCGGTTTTGAGACCCTTTTTCTTCTCCTCTCGGCTCGGTTTTGCAGCCTTGTTTCTTCCTCTCTAGGCTGGTTTCGCAGCCCTGTTTCTTTCTCTATGGGTTCGGTTTTGCGGCCCCTTTTCTTCTTGGTGCTGGGTCCGGTTTCTTATGCCAAGGTGGGTCCATATACGTTGTTTGGAAATTTGGAGCCTAATGGTTGATGATTTGGCTCAAGGTACAAGTCATTATCAAGAAAGAAATGGGTGATTGGTCGACTAACGATTTCACAACAGGTGATTGTTGGCTGAGAAATAGCCACCGCTGACATGATGGATGTGATCAGAAAGAGACTCCATCACCACTTTCCTTCAATAATTTCTTTCAGAATCAATGCAATAAATAATAGAATCTTTCTCAAATAGTATATCTTGTCATCAATACTTGTGAGCGTGTTTGGAAAAGTTGTTCCTTCAAATTTATGTTTTTTATTTAAAATTATTTTTTATGTTTTAAAATGTAATTTTTTATGAATAGAAAATATTATTTTAATATCACACCTGTTATCAAACATATACACAAAAACCTTTAAAATTTTTAATTTAATATCATAAATTATCTTTCAATAAATAGTAGATTCATCCTTCCAATAATTTTGCTAAGAGTTCACGTGATGGTCTATAAACATAACACACATCTTCAAAAACATTTTTCAAAATAAAAATAACAAAAAATTAACATTAACAATAACAAATAAAAAAATTTAAAAGAGCTCGGTTTTTTCACTGTTCATCAACCTCAGGTTTTTTAAGGTTGATTTCCTCTTTAGATCTCTAAAGTTTTTTGTTATTTATTTTTCACTTGTTAACACTTGATAAGTTGAGCTGCTTCTAGCAAATTTTTTAATTAATTAACTATTAAAAATTAATATAAGTTATGCTGAAATTTCATTTTTAACCTTTTAAATTCCTAATTTTTTATTAAAAAAAATGCCCTTGTGAATATTGAACCACTAAATAAAATAAAAGTTATATATATCCCCGATCTAGACTTTATCAAGGAAAATTCAATGCATAAGCTTAGTTATATCTTCAATCAAAGCCTCTTATCTCTTCTCTTTGCTTACCTGCAATTCTTTTGCATTTTGCTCTCACCATTTTTCTGCTCTCGTACCCTTTGCAAAGATTCTCTATGGCCTTTCTAGGTGAGATTGGATCAGCATTTCTCAAAAGTGCTGTTGATGTTTTGGTCCATAAGTTTAATTCTCCTGAGGTTCAGCGGTTCTTTCAACGCCAGAAGCTGCTTGAAGGACGACTCCCATTCAAGTTGACAACAAGTTTGAAATCCGTCAACAGCATACTCCTTGATGCAGAGAGGAAGCAGACCACCAAGGAAGGTGTAAAGGATTGGCTCGATGATGTTCAGCATGTTGTTCATGAAGCTGAGGACTTGGTGGACGTGATTTCTTGTCAAGCTCGAGGATCAAAGTTGAAACCTGGCTATTTTAACACCGAGGACGAAATTATAAACAACTTGAAAGATATTCTTGAGAGACTAAGAGGGCTAGAGGAAAGGGCTCGTACACTGTGTCTGATAAAGAGTTTTAAGGGAAGCCTCCCATGCTTGAGCTTTGTGGAAGCTGAGTTTGGATCAGAATTTCTCAGCAGTACTATTGTTCTCTTGGTCCAGCAGTTGGGTTCTCCGATTGAATTTCGAGGTTCCTTCAGACGCCAAATTCTCATCGAAGGACTCTTCGAGAAGTTGAAGGAACCTTTGAATACTATCAAGATCATGCTCCCTGAGGCTGAGACAAAGCAGATCACCAATGAAGACGTGAAGAATTGGCTTCAACAAGCTACAGATGCCGTGTATGAAGCTGGAAATTTGCTGGACGAGATTGTTCATGAAGCTAGACGAGCAGAATTGAAATCCAGCTCTCAAAGCTATCTAGATAAGATCCAGAACGTTTTCACCTCTCTTTGTACTTCTAACGAAAACAATAAGGAAGGGACAATGGTAGAAAACTCAGTCAAGATTTTTGAAAAGCTTGAAATGTTGGCAAAAGAAGGGGAGAACCGCCACAATCTTCTACGGAGTGATGGACATTCATATATTGATAATGGTGTTTATGGCAGGGACTATGATAAAGAAACCATAATGCCCTTGCTGCTATCAGAAGATGCAAAAGGTAAAAGCTTAGAAGCAATTGTTTTAGAGGGTATTGGCGGTATTGGTAAAACCACCTTTGCTAAGCTTGTCTACCTTGATATGAAGGTACAAGAGTGCTTTGATCTGAAAGCATGGGTCTACGTCTCGCAAGAATTTGATGCTGTCAGGATAGTAGTAGATATTCTGAAGAATATTGGTTCATTCAGAGGTGTTACCATGGATGCAAATGAGCTTCAAAAGGAGCTTAAGAAAAGATTGACAAGAAAGAAATTATTGCTTGTATTAGATGAAGTTTGGAAGGCAGATGATCAGCATGCTCAATGGAATTTCTTAGTCACAGCTTTGGAATCTGCAGCAAAGGGGAGCAAGATCATCATTACAACACGAGAGATGAGTCCTACTGTAGCATCAGTCCTGCCATCTGTTACACCTTTTAATTTGAAGGAAATAAGCGATGCTGATTGCTGGGCCTTGTTTGTAGAACATGCTTTTTGTGGTGAAGAAAGCCAGGCTCGTTTGTCATTTGATATAAATTTCCGTTCGAAAGTATTGGGAAGGTGCGGTGGCATACCTCTACGTGCAAAAATGATTGGGAATCACCTTCGGTGCAAACCAGATTTGTACTGGGAGGAAATATCGAGTAGGTGGGATCTTCAACCGGTCATTATTCCTGCTACTATGAAATTAAGGTATTATAGATTTCCTTCAAATCTTAAACAATGCTTTGTTTACTGCTCACTCTTTCCTAAGGATCATTCATTTAAAAGGGAGACAATTGTACTTTTATGGCTGGCTAATGGTTTTCTAGGAGGGGATAAGGGGAAGAAAGAAGTAGGATACGGGTACTTTCAAAAACTTGTAGCCTACTCTTTTTTTCAACAAAAAAATGACGATACATCAGCCTTTGTTATGAATGACCTGGTACACAGTTGGGCTAAATTTTTACGTGGAGATTTTTCTGTCAGTTTGGATGATGGTGATTCACATATTTTTAGCAAAGCTCGTCACTTATGGTGTGGTAGCAAAAGGGGATATGAAGACCTAAAGAATCTTGTGGGCGATGGATTTCACAGTTTCCGTACCATTTTGCCACCATCAAATGAGTCCTTTTGGGGAGATGTTAATGATGAGAAACTCAAGGCATTCAATCGCCTACGGGTATTGTCTTTGTCTAACATAAATCAGTTGCCTGATGTATTTTGCTGGCTGAAACACCTACGACATCTTGAAATCTCTGGAGAATCAATAAAAAGTTTACCTGAAACTTTGTGTATGACGTTCACTTTGCAAACATTAATCTTGCGCCATTGCCCAAATCTAGCTGAGTTACCAGCCAACATTGTGAAGTTAACTGAACTGTGTCATCTTGATATCAGAGAAACAGGATTGCAACAGACGCCACCACAAATGGGCAAACTAACAGAGCTTGAAACGTTGACTGATTTTTTTGTGGGACAACAAAATGGGTGCAGAATTGATGAGCTAGGAGAGCTTAGATATCTACTGGGAGAACTTCGTATTTGGAACCTTCAAAATGTTTCTCATGGTCTAAATGCTTCTGAAGCCAATTTGAAGGGCAAGGATCTTAAGAAGTTAGAGTTAAGATGGAGTGGCAGGAGGGATACTGATGATTCTTTAACTGAAGAAGATGTACTTGAAGCATTGTGGCCTAGTGCAAAAGTGGAAGATCTTTCTATAATCGGTTACGGAGGTAAAAACCTTCCAGGATGGGTAGGACACACTTCTTTCGAAAAAATGGTCGATCTGAGGCTTAGTGGATGTAAATACTGTGTCTCTTTACCATCTCTTGGTCAGTTAGAATCTCTAAAAACGCTGTTGATTGAAGACTTTTATAATCTAGAGTATGTTGGTGATGAGTTCTATGGAAGTCCCACCACCGAAGGGAATCCATTCCAATCCCTTGAAAGCCTAACTTTTGAGAGGATGCTACAATGGCGTGAATGGAAATCTAAAGGCAGAGCTTTCAGAAGCCTTCAAGTGCTTTGCATCAGAAAGTGTCCAAGCCTAACAACACTGCCCAGCGACCTTCCTTCTTTAGTGGAGCTTGAGATTGCAAAGTGTAAGCTTGTGGGTCCACCTTCTGGCTGGTCTCCTGCACCCATCAGTAAAATAATTCTCGCTAATGATTTTCATAAGGTGCAATTAGAGAAATTGTCTTCTGACTCGCAAAGTCTCACAGTCGATTCATTCCATGCCTTCGATTTTATACGTCAGGAAATTGAAGAGTGGGGTTATGCTTGCTCTACTTTACAAAAAATTGACATCACTCGCTATCCCCTCGAGTTCTTCCCACTAAATCTTTTCCCCCAGTTAAAGCAACTTGAGATCAGCAGGTGTCCAAAGCTCAAATCCCTTTGTGGACCAGAGGAACTTCTTGGTGATTCCATGTCTACCGAATCCTTTTGCAGTGGCTGTCCGACTTTGGAAACCCTTGCATTATCAAATTGCTCAAATTTTGAATCATTGTTTTGCTCCCTCCCTTCCCTTGTGAATCTAAAAATAGTTTCTTGTGGGAAACTTCAGTCATTGCCTGGGATGGATTTCTCCGCTTCATCAGAACCGCTTGCTGGCAACAGTAATTGGAATTCGGAAGCCTGCATGTACCCAGAATTGAAAAATCTTTCACTAGAACGTTGCTCAAATTTTGAATCATTGTTCTGCTCCCTACCTTCCCTAGTGAATCTAAAAATAGTTGCTTGTGGGAAACTTCAGTCATTTCCTGGGATGGATTTCTCCGCTTCATTAGAACCGCTTGCTGGCAACAGTAATTGGAATTCGGAAGTCTGCGAGTACCCCAATTTGAAACTTCTTTCACTGGAACATTGTTCAAATTTGAAAACAGTGCATTGCCTCCTCCCTTCTCTTGAGAATCTGGAATTATATAATTGTGGTCAACTTGAGCCATTTCTCGGAATGGGCTTGTCTTCATCTTTTGGATTGAGTTCGCCTTCCAAATTAAAATCAATAGTGATCCGAGGATGCAGAAAACTCCTTGCTGGCTGCGACAAATGGGGTATGGGTAGATTCCCTTCTCTTTCAACCTTATCATTAGATTACAGTGATGAAGTGGAATGCTCCCTCAAGCAACGTACGTTCCTCCCCGCGCCGTTCACATTTCTTTCAATCTGTGATCTTCCAAATCTGACGTCTCTGGAACTTCAAGGGTTCACGTTCCTTTATGGACTCGAACTCGAAGACTGCCCTAAGCTCCAATCCTTGTCAGAAGGCAGCCTGCCTTATGATCTCTTCTCTCTGCACATCAGGTCATGTCCCTTGATGGAACAGAGGTGTCAACAGGATACAGGGGAAGACTGGCCCAAGATATCTCATGTCCCCAATATAAAGATTGGTTACCACAATTTCAATGTGAAGAGCAGGAGATTGTAACCTCTATTTAATCCAACACAATGAGGTATTGCCACTGAAAGATTTCTTTCGCGTTATCAATATGAACAAACTTATGGTAACGCTTTCCATACTCTCTAATTAATTATTGTGAATCTTGACAGGATTCTTGATGAACCTTTACTTTTTCCGATGCACGTTGTTGATCCTAAGTTGATCTTACTCTAAACGGAACTCGCCCTAAGGTATCTTTTGTCTTAAACACCATTAAAATGTCATTATAATATGTATTTATAATGAGATTTTATTCAAAATATCAGTATAGATATCGAACAATTACCATTGTAATTCTATTTTGTAGTAGTGGCTGATCCGGCTCTTTTGCTTTCCAGGTTGTTGAGTCCGTCTTCAGATGTTAAACCAATAGTTTATGAATTATTATGGGGCCTTTGTCCCGAATGTGCAGGGCCTGTTGTGGTGTTTCGAGCGGTAGCCGTTTCACTTGCCTTGTGTATTGTATCTTCATTGTTTTTTAGCTGTCAGAACATCCAGAGGCCAATAAGTGTACAGGGATAAGGATTTTGAGTCTCTAAAACCTCTATATTTTAATATAAAAAAATTACCATTGTATTGTATTTTGTGTTGCTGATTGACAGCGGAATTTCCTTTCCTTTTCGTTTATGGATGTAGCTTTAATCTAATCTAAAATTTTATATTTGTCACACCCGAATATTACAGCAATTGATTAAAAATAATTAATTTTAGATTTACTTAGTTTTTCATGTTATTAAATTATAATTATATATATATATATTACATTAATTAAACTTATTAAACATATTTGACTCAATGATTCGAGTCTTAAATTTCTTTTATTTATTTAGAAATCCTTCTCGCCTTAATAATGATAAAACTGTAATATATAAGTTGATGGTAAAACAACCCCTCCCTCCCCAAACAATAGCATTGTAAAAAAAATAGAAGAAAAAAATAAGTATTAAATTAAAATAAAATCAATAAATATAGATACCAATTCTTTTATTATCTCTTTTTTTTTTTTAGTTTAACGTAAGTGTCCGGGTCAGCTTGCGCGCACCTTGACTAATCCCACGGGCCCTGAAGTTAATGACCATGTAAGTCTCCAGTGACCATCATATAAGCAATCACAGGACTCAAACCTGATACCAGACCACATACGTTTATTATCTCTTTAATAGATAGAAGGGGGAATAAAGAACATAGGAGAAAGAAAAAATAAATCTAAAGTTTTGAAGAATACAAAAAGACAACAAAGAAAACAAGAGGAGTCAAAGGGTAGTAGATAGCAGAAGACTTGATAATTTTCCAATGCTTCTAATAGCCTCTCCACCCTCTATTTATACAAGCGACCTGGGATTAAAACTGCTATAGAGAGAATTAATTCCACCGTTTTAACCCTTAATTACATACCATTTATAGAATTTTAATATCAAATGTTTTTTCAATTTTAAAAAATAAAGCAAAACTATGACTAAAAATAATTGATCAGACATAGTTTATGGGGGTGACAACAAATAATTTTATGAATTGAAAAATTATTTTATAATTTTCCCGAGCAAAAAACTCACAAACTCACAGTATAAAGCCTCTCCCCTTTAAAAATTTTGGTATGCTATGAGCTCAATTTATATTTCCGAAGACATCACAGTATAAACCACTTTAAAAGTTTTGTAATTTTTCAGTATGATACAAAAATTATTTGATATTAATTTTTGATTTACCTTAATTTATTTTAAATATTTGAGTATTTTATGTTAAAATATTTCTTGAAAAAAAAATTTCAACAAAATCTTCCCTTTAAATGTGAGTAAACTCGGTATTTATTTTGACTTTTAATATACACATTAATCATATTAAAACCAATTTCCAATATATATATATATATATATAGACACACACACACACACACACGAGATGACATGCCCGCGCGCTGCCGCGGGCTTATAAAATAAATGCATTTGATAGTGTTATAATTGTGAACCAGCGTTAGATAAGTAATAGCAATTAAAGGTATGATGGAGCAAATATTTCATGACGAAAAAAAAGTTGTGTTGGCGATCCAAAACTTAGAGACTGAATAAAATGATTTATAGCAATTTACAGTGTTTTGTGATGAAAGATATAGTGCTTTCGCCACA
>Ga0307515_10007259_pt1 | contig 21947 bp, 11 predicted proteins | sample 17_EM_MG_FD_194513 | JGI IMG/M metagenome (GOLD analysis project Ga0307515, IMG submission 194513) | Populus trichocarpa ectomycorrhiza microbial communities from riparian zone in the Pacific Northwest, United States - 17_EM | ecosystem: Host-associated > Plants > Roots > Unclassified | place...
AAATCGTGAAAAAAAAACCGATTAGAATTTTCAAAAAAACCGACCGGTTCGGTCGGTTTCAATTTTACAAGTCTGAAACTGAAAAAACTGAACCGAACCCAAACTGAAAAAAACAAAAAAAAAACCGAGCCAAACCTAGCCAAAACCAAGCTAAACTGGAAAAAAATCGAGCCAAAACCGAGCCAAACAAAAAAAACCAAACCAAACCAGTTTGAACCGGTTTTTGTTCTAAAAAACCAAACCGAACCGAACCAAAACCAGTCGGTTTGAATCGGTTATGGTTTTTTTTTTTAAAAAATAATTTTGATTTAGTTACTTTTTGTTTTTATAAAAACCAAACCAAACCGAAAATGATCACCCCTACTTATTCCTCAACATTTACATCCTTTCCAAAAAAAAAAAAAAATTGAAAGTCGTTTAGTAAGAGTAAGAGGTTCAGAGTCACATTAATTATTGCTTTTCACATCATACAATATTTATAATTAATTATCAAAATCTAAATTTATAATAATTTATTATATGACTAATGAAATAACGTATGATTGTATAAGTAAGGGATAACAAATCATTAATATGTATATAGGAAATTATATGAATTAAAGTGCAACCTCTATGTAACGTTCATGTGCCTTAATCTTTATACTTAGGTACTATTTATTAAATGTGATTTACGAAGATTTGATTATATTAACAAATATCATCTTGTTATAAAATATATATTGTTACATTTTGTTTAGAGTTAATTGCTGCTTAATTTAATTACAGTAAAAGTGATTTGAAATAATAATATCATAGCTTCGAATGTCATTAATCCTTATTCAGTAATTAGTATATTCTTATAAATTATCCATTCAAAATCTCTTTTTCTTCGTAATTGATATCAAAATACTAAGGTAATTTAATAAAATAGGATTACCCTTTATTTATATATACCGTAATCACTCAAGTTTTGAAAGTATGATTATAATTAATTTTTAAAGTGTTTTTTATTCAGAAAAGTATTAAAATAATATTTTTTATTTTTTAAAAATTATTTTTAATATTAATATATTAAAATGATATAAAAATATTAAAAAATATATTAATAAAAAAAAACTTGGAGAAATTTATTTTATTACAAGGTACAAACAGGACACCAAAAAACTGGGACAAATTTTGAGATAAGGTACGAATCCTTTTCCTGTCCAAAAAAGTTGCCCTAAAGGCAAAACTCATGGATAAAAATAATCACTTCTCAAATTTTCATCTAATCCATTTGTACATGTTTATTTTTTAATTTGGTAGGCTAAAAAAACTTCTCCAAGTTTACATATATTTTATTAAAATGAATATTTATATATAGAAGCTTAATTTAAAAAAAAACTATTTAGGGACTAAACTCCACTTACCATACAATTAAGGGACCAAAAAAATTAACCCTGAAAGGTGTAGCTTAACTGGTCAGACTCTAAGTTTGCTTCCTAGAGAACACCAATTAGAGTCCCACAAGCCTCAAAACCACTGGAGGCTTACATAGTCGTTAACTTCAGGGCTCGTGGGATTAGTTGAGGTGCGCATAAACTAACTCGGACATCCATATTAATTTAAAAATAAATATTTAAAAATTTTAAGGACAACCATGAAATTTTATAAAAACCTTATTTAATTTTGTTCTGTCTACTTTGCATCGAACCAAGACAATAACATGTAATGACTCAATTATTTATTGTCCAGATCAGTAAAGTCCAAGACATTCCATTCTCAATTGTGCTAACATATCTAGATTATCAGATCAGTAACATTGAATCCTTTACATAAACTAAATAAGAAAATAAATATTGCACGTGTGCATAAAATTAATAAATCTTAGTAATATTTAACAAAAATAACACGCATCGCTTCAAAGAACTTCAACCGTTTTTTTTACAAAATTCCATCCACATAAAATTGATCATTTTGTCTCCAAGAACTCTAACCGGGACAAATTTTGTCAATGATTGTTTTAGTAAAGTGTCCTTCTCAAATTGTTGAGTTTGGATGTTTATCTATTCAATTTTAATAAAATTGGATACAATCATAAAAATAAAAAGACAAGGATAGAATTCATTGATGTTTTAAGGAATCAGTATGATGATTTTTTTTTGTTCTTATCCGGGTATTCTTATATTCTTTTAAAAGACGAGACTAGTTCCATTCGGGTTCGTGGCTATCCCTTCCAATAAGTGCGTTTTCTAGAAATCAAACTTGTGTTCTCACCTTTGCAGGGATATAGTAGCAGTGCTGTAACTACTAGACCAACACTTTATTAGCGGAACGATATGATAATTAACAAAAAGGAATGTTGACTATTGAAATACATACTTGTGTGTGTATTAGAGTTTCAAATAATTTTTTCTTGATTCTAGATTTTATGGTATTAATTTTTTCTTTATTTATTTCTAGAACACACTTTGAATTTCAAAATAATGTAGTTGTCTTTGTATAAATTTTATATACACACACACAAATGATATTGATTGAAATAATTATATGGTTTTCTATTTTGTTCAAAGGCAATATCCGATTTTGAAGCAGATCTCTCAAATATCACCAACGCCTGCTCGAGGCACATCGATTTACATAGAAGGAGTCAATAAGTGTTTTATTTTGATTGATTAAATTTTTTTTTCCCTTAATTGTTATCGTATATTTTTTTCAACTGAAAGATCCTTAAATAGGACAGTCTTTTGAATTTGTGTTTACACAAATGTTTGTGGGTTTTTAGTGTCTTGGATTTCAGTTAATTAAAGTTATCAGATTTTTTAGAAAAAGTCTACAAGGCAGTCTAACTTTTGTTAATTTTTGTCCTTTTGAATTTAATTAAAATACTACAATATTTGGGTCAAATAAAAAAACATTAAAGTTTGGGTAACAATTGAAGTACGCATAACTAAAGATTTAGGGTTTGTTTGAGATTATAATATCAGTGAAAGTTTATAGTGTTTTTTATTTTTTAAACAAAACAATAAATTTAAAATTTAAAGAAACGTGATTTGCATCGCGTTTTCAAACTCATTCTTAATTGGAAGACTGCCTATAATGAGTTTAAAAAGGTTGTAAATCTATTTTAAATACATGAAAATAAAAAAGTCTAATCTAATATGATAAAATGCTTGTAATTTAAATTAATTTTTATTTGAATAAGTTGAAGCATTTTAATTTAAGGTCTACTCAGTAATTTATATAGAATAATTCATCTATCTATTTAATATATATTTTTCTTTGATTCTTTGGGTATATTCCAATTTTAAAGATGTTCTATAAAAGCTATTTTGGTATTCTTCCCTATTAAAATCTTGGATAATTTTAGGATCAAAGAAATATGGATGCATAAACGTATGAGCACTTGAAGGTCTTGATATAGAAAATGTTGTAAATAATCTAGATTTTATTAAAAAGGATAATTAAAAAAAAATAGAAACTAAAACAACCAAGAGAGGAAAATCCAGAAATAAATTGACAACAAATATTTGAAAACAGTAAATAGTGATGAATTTTATCCAAGGCACATCTAACGACGGGAACACCGCCCGGGTCCACCAAATGCCTAACCTCGGCTAACATGGTTGACCATCGGCTTACCAACACTGCGAAATATATACTTGGACAAATGCTGCAGTGGTTGCAAGTTGAGCTCTTTTTCCTTCCTAATTTACTAAATAAACTTTTTGACTTTTGGCTTAATTCAAACATAGTTCCACCATTGGAATAGAAGATCCCGTCCTCAAATGATCCAATTTAAAATGATATGCATTTTTTTAGTAAGAAGTGACACTACTTTGTAAAAGCCTAAACTAATTTATTATTGGTCTTCAAAAGCTAAGTGGGATGGCTGTTATCATGAAGGCTTCGGTTGCGTTTGTTTTACACCTGTTTTTGCGCTTGCAGTGTAACAAACACAATAAGATATTTGGTAACAAACTAAACTGTATTTTATACTGTGAGACCCATTAAAAAATTAAGTTTAAAATATAATTTTTGTGAAGCAGTTTTTACATGTTTTTTAACTAAGTTTCGTAAAATCTTGTTTGTTTTTACTTTTCAAAAGCGCTTTTGAAAATATTTGAGAATTTTTTAATTTTTTTTCTTTGCTTCAAATTAATATTTTTTTTATGTTTTCAGATCATTTTGATGCGCTGATATTAAAAATATTTTTTTAAAAATAAAAAAAATATTTTGATACATTTCCAAATAAAAAGCATTTTGAAAAGCAACCGCAACCACACTTCCACCAAACATTTTAGTATTTTTTTGCTACATATAAACTTCAACCATAATTTTTACCAAACACGTATCTAAATCCAACTAATCGTACTTTTTTTAAACTTATTTTTTTAAAACCATAACCACAAAAGCTACCTCAAAAACAAACACACTAAGAAAAAGTAGTATATTACTTGATTTTTTAGAAAAAAAATAGCATAGTAAAATAAAAAATTTAATGGAATAACACAATTTGAAAAAGTATTGACAAAATAACATAGTTTAAACTTGTCGCGAATTTGAATTGCAACATCTAATAGATGTGGCTATTCCCCAAGCATGACAACCTCCGTGTTGTAATTCTAAATTACTATATTCAATAAATTTTGTTATTCCTAATAGTGACAACCTTCATGTTTCACTTCATAGTAATGACAACTTACTATATTTTGATTCTGAATTGTGACATGTTGTGAAATTTACCCCACCCCTTTTCTTTTCCCTCAGATCACATAACATATGCACATAGTCTCTCATTCTCTCTTTAATTGACGTTGACATCCTTTTTGTGAAAAAACCCACAAACCAGTAGTTTATTGTCCTTAAAACACCCAGAACTCCCTTCCATCTTCGTCTTCAGGTCTCCAATGATGTTTTTCTCTTCAAAAGCTATTGATGTTGCTATCACCATTTCCCGGTCTTACAAGCAAGGTAACACATGCTACATTACTATTAATTATATGAATTTTATATTTAATTTGTGATCGTTTAGTTGAAATTAAATTATTATATAGGGTTTAGGTTGAATTTAGGATTTGTTGAATTGTTGATAGATTAGCTATGAATGCCATCAATTAGGATCGATTTGATACAATTGAGCATGAAAATAAATCAAATTGGTTTAGTTTTAATAAATTTGTTTGTTTTTTTATTTATTTTTACAAGGAAAAAAGTAAGTTGTGGGAAATAACCCAAAAATAGATTATGGCAGTTGCCCCCCCTTTTACAATGCTTACGACATAAAGTCTCATAAGAGACTTTATATAGTAAGCTTGTAAACAAGAAAAAGAAATGAGAGATAGTGGACTTATTAGATCAAGAAATGGCCAGTCATTTAGAAGTGAGGGCTCAAAGCGTGCTCAGTAAGAGATATAGATAGGGCTAGAAAGCGTACTACCTAGATGATGAGGGCTTAAAGGCGCACTCGAAAGGAAAGAGATAGGGCTAGAAAGCGTACTACCTAGATGATGAGGGCTTAAAGGCGCACTCGAAAGGAAAGAGATAGGGTTATAAAGCGTACTATCTGGGTGACAAGGGCTCAAAAGCGCACTAAAAAAGAAAAGAGATGGGGCCTGCAGGCGTATTATCTTGATGGTTGAGATCTCAAATACGCACTTAAGAAGAGAAGAGATATGGCTAGAAAGTGCACTATCTAGTATACGAGGGCTGGAAAACGTGCTCAGAAAGAAATAGGGTTAGAAAACATATTATCTAATGGTTGAGAGCTCAAAAGCGCACTCAAGAAAAGAATAAATAGGGCTAGAAAGTGCACTATCAAGTATATGAGGGTTAGAAAGCATACTCGAAAAGAGATAGGGTTAGAAAACACATTATATGATTGTTGAAGGCTACAAAACGCTCTCGAAAGAAAAGAGATAGGACTAGAAAGCACATTATCTAGAAGATGAGGGCTAGAAAACACATTATCTGAAAGACGAGGGCTCAAAGACTCACTCGAAAGGAAAAAGATAGGGCTGGAAAGCCCACTATCAAAGTGATTAGGGCTCAAATGCACACTCAAAGGAAGAGATAGGGCCTGAAGACGCACTCTCTGAGAGACGAGGGCTATAAAACGCACTCGAAAAATAATAGATAGGGCTAGAAAGCGTACTATCTAGAAGACGAGGGCTTAAAGATGCACTTAAAAAGAGGTAGGGTTAGAAATTGCACTACCCGAAAGATGAGGGCTCAAAGACACATTCGAAAGGAAGAAAATAGGGCTCAAAAGCACACTCGAAAGGAAAAAGACGGGGTTAGAAAGCGCACTAAGTGGTGATGAGTGATTATTTATTAAGTATAGTTTTAATTTGAATATTGTTAGGTTCTTGGATGTATAAGTGTCATGAACCAAATTAATTGTAAGATTAACAAATCAAATAATTGTTGAATTGCAGTTATTATGAAATTCAATCTAATTTCATACAACATGTATACAAGAAGTAATGCATCATGAATCTTATAAGAACCCTTCAAATATGCACGAGGAGATTTGGCTACTGGAATTTCATTGGTTGTGGTGATTTGGCTATTGGAACTTTTTAGCCATTTTATTAGTTGTTGCGGTTCTAAAATGCGACATTTACTTGATCTTGTGGTTTCTAATTATGACTTTTTTTATATGTCACGGTTCCCAATCGTGACTTTTTTATATGTCGCGGTTTTCAATTGTGATTTTTTAATATATAGTGGTTTTGAAATGCAAAATTTATTTGATGTCGCATTTTCAATCGCAACTTCTTTATATATTGCGTTTTGGAACGCGACAATCCCAAACCATGTTATTTTACTAAATATTTTTGCAGTTATGCTATTTTATCAAATTTCTTAATTTTCTATGCTAATAGCCTAAAATCTCCACTTTTTTTTTGTTTCTATTATTGAAACACGCGAATGATACATGCAACTTCATATACTATACTATTTTCTTGATTAAGTTATCCATAATATTATTTTTTTAATATTATATTTTAAGTGATAATTTAATAAAAAACCATTTTTTTTTATTTTTTTTATTTAGTACTTGACATTAAATTAGTTTATATGACATGACATATCCATTTAGCACTATATTATTTTTTGTTTTTTAACATATTTTTTAAATTATTTTTTCTTGTTAATATTTTCAATGGTCTTAGATAATTTTACTATACTAATATTAAAAATTTAATATATCATTTAATATATTTTTAATTAAAAAGTAATATATTTAAACAGGACATAAAGTTGGCACACCAATTTAAATATTTCGATTTAAAACATGTAAATGCGCTAAAATTATATTATATTATAAAAAATATATTAAAATAATATTTTTATTTTTAATATTAACATATTAAAATAATAAAAAATATTATTTTTTTAAATAAAAATTTCAAAAATCACGGTTGACAATGCTAAACGGTGCCAAAGAAAAAAAAATCACAATAATATTTAAAAGGTGTTTGAGAGTGTGGTAGCCGTTGCGGTTCAAAATATTTTTTCACTTAAAAATAATTTAAAATAATATATTTTTATTTTAAAAAAATTATTTTTAATATTAATTTATAAAATAATTTTAAATATATAAATATTTTTAAATATTTTTTTAAAACTTTTTTTAAAAATATAGTTTAAAGCGCATTCACAAATAATGACAAGCACGCAACAGAGGCCAAGTTAATTTGTGGGGATGTGTGCAAAATGAAACTGCTCTTTCTCTCGCTTTCCTTTCCATTTCCTTTCCTTGCTTTTTCTCCATTACCGTTTCAAGCTCTGACTTAGATCACTCACTGTCAGACACGCACACACTAATAAAATCCCTTCAAGTCTCTAGCAAGTAGCAAGGTTTCGTTCTGGTTAGGGTTGCTTTGTTTTTCTTCATTTCTGTAATTTTCATGGCAGCAGCTGCTCTCTAATGTCAAACCCACTGGGACTGGGAGAGCTCTCCTTCTTGAGAGAGCCCTTTGTTCTTGTTTTCTTTCTTATTGTCAAAAACTTCTTTGATGTGATCACTGTGACACTGATTTGAGATCAAATAATCTGAAGTTTGGATTTTTGCTCTCTTTCAAAGCTGCTGGTTTTGGTTTTTTTTTTTTTTTTTAAAGCAGTAGTTGGGGTCTTTTCTTGAAACTAAAAACAAACGCAGAGGTTTCTCACAAAATTACACACTCAGATTATGTGTCTGTTCATAGTATTACATATGTATTGTTCTTAACGTATGCAAAAGAAGAAGAAGAAGAAGAAGAATTCCATCTTTCTTTTTGTTTAAGTTTCAAGATTCTTCTTTGTTAAGCTCAAATCATACTGTTCTTTTCCTTTCTCCTTTCTTATGTCTTGCAAAGAGGAAGGGAACCAAAGAATCTAAAACCCCATAAAGAAAGCAGACACCTCCTGATTCCTTTATTTCTCTCTGTGTTTGATTATTTATTTTGTGGTGGAAATGGCCATGGAAGTGGCCCCTCTGCACCGAGAGAGCAGCAGTAGTGGGAGCATAAACAAGCACCTTACTGATGATGGGAAGTATGTTCGGTACACAGCAGAGCAAGTGGAGGCTCTTGAAAGAGTTTATGCGGAGTGCCCTAAGCCCAGCTCTTTGCGTAGGCAACAATTGATTAGAGAGTGCCCCATTTTAGCTAATATTGAGCCGAAGCAGATCAAAGTCTGGTTTCAAAATCGCAGGTTAAGTTAAAAAGAAACTAAAATTACTTAAATCATTTACTTCGACTTTTATTTTGATTCAATTTTTGGGTGATCAGGTCTTAGAGGGGCTGGATTAACAGCATTTAATAAAGAAGTTGTACACTTTGACATTAAATGCATTGATGCCAAATAATTAAGTTTCATTAAGTATCAGATTGGTAAATTAAAGAGTACAACCAGGGTAGCTTTTTTTTTTTAAAAAAAAAAATTAGGTGGGAGAAACACTACATCTTTTCTGCAATTTGAATTTTGTTTGTTTGCAAGCTTCTTCCCTTTTGCTATTAGTATAAACCTTCCTCAATTGGGTCATGATTTCACACTGGATTTATGTGCTTCCATTCATAGGATGCATTAGTTTGTATGAGTCACTCCAATATGGGTTTTTGATAAGTTGAAGTTGGGATGTGTATAAAGAGATCACATTGTTAATTTCTTCTGGGGATGAAGGGGTTTCCTGGGACACTGAGAGAAGTTGGGTGCTGTTTGAATGTGCAGGTGTAGAGAGAAGCAGAGAAAAGAGTCCTCAAGACTCCAGACTGTGAACAGGAAATTGACAGCAATGAATAAGCTGTTGATGGAGGAGAATGATCGCCTTCAAAAACAGGTGTCACAGCTGGTGTGCGAAAATGGTTTCATGCGGCAACAACTGCAAACTGTAAGTCTCTGATCATGGTCTTTTATTTGTAAATTGTTGTTTCCATTCATTCATTACGATGATCCATATTGCAAATTGGGTAGTGCTGGGGATGATATTGGAATATACGTTTGGCATGATGACCCAAAGTAACTTTAACTAACACTTCTGGGTGGTTCCAACTTTGATGGTTTTACCATGTGTCACAGATTTTGCGGTGTAGAAGGTGCATTTTATCTGTGTTAATGATGTTGTTCTAATCTATGTATGATTTTTGTTGCAGCCTGAGGCCCTAGCATTAACTCTAGTCTAAACAAAGCCAACTTCCAGGGGAAGGAAAAATTATAGTAACTACATATCATTATTAGCATTATGTACTTTTCTTCATACCAGCTAGTAATTTTAAACTTATTATGTGCCTCTATTTTCTTGTCACATTTTCTTCCCATGTTTGGTCATGCTCCGCTTGGTGCTTAATTAGTTGTAGCACCAATAGTATGTTTTTGCTGTTTTGTAAATGTAGTTCTAACTGAGCTCCATGAATTAAGCATTTGATGTAATCTTATTTGCTTTCCTTCATTCTTGGACATGATTTATTTAAGTTGATATTGGTACAGGCACCAACAGCAACTGATGCAAGCTGTGACTCTGTGGTTGCCACTCCACAACATTCACTAAGAGATGCCAATAACCCTGCTGGGTAATCACAGTTACCTGGATCTCTTTTCCATTTTGTTTGTTTGTGGTTAGCCGAATGCTTGTTTGTTGGTGTGCCATCCAACTAATATCATGGTTTTTTTTTTCAGACTCCTCTCAATAGCTGAGGAGACCTTGTCAGAGTTCCTTGCAAAGGCCACAGGAACTGCTCTTGAGTGGGTCCAGATGCCTGGAATGAAGGTTTTTTGTTTTCTATATATGTGTGTGTGTGTGTGTGCACGCGCATCTATTCCACTGGTCTTTTAGTTGATAGATTTTCTTTATACACCTTTTCTATCTGAATGAATCATTTAAATTTGTCGGCAGCCTGGTCCGGATTCGATTGGGATTTTTTCCATTTCACAAAGGTGCGGTGGAGTGGCAGCAAGAGCCTGCGGTCTTGTAAGTTTAGAGCCTAAAAAGGTATTCACACTCATATCTGTAAATAATTTAAGTTGTTTCTTGACATTGATTACTGGCTGCTTGTTTTAATGTGGTATATATATGCTATATGAATTTTTTTTTTCAAAATATATGACAGATTGCAGAGATCCTTAAAGATCGTTCATCTTGGTTCCGTGATTGTCGGAACCTTGAAGTTTTCACTATGTTTCCTGCTGGAAATGGTGGAACAATTGAACTAGTGTACAGTCAGGTAATCAAGAATGGATAAAGGCTTGATTTCCTCTGCTATTCTTTATGGATTTCTACGCTATTTACCAGAGCAGCTAAAAGTTGAAATTGGTTTAGATATATGCTCCAACTACTCTTGCTCCAGCACGGGATATGTGGACTCTGAGATACACTACAAGTTTAGAGAATGGCAGCCTTGTGGTACACATGTCTTCTATAGTTCAGCTCATTCGTATAGATTAATTCTTGATTGACAATTCAGCTTTAGTATCATGATCAACGCTGTATTCAGCTTTAGATGTCTCATTTGTACATCTTATATTAAGGTCTGTGAGAGATCACTTTCTGGTTATGGTGCTGGCCCCGATGCAGCTGCCGCTGCCCAGTTTGTGAGGGCTGAAATGCTTCCTAGTGGCTATTTGATAAGGCCATGTGAAGGAGGGTCAATTATCCACATCGTGGATCACCTGAATCTTCAGGTACAGTTTTAGACAGTTGGCATTATATGTCTCTTCATAAGTCAGAGGTAATTCTTTCATATTTTTTCCAGGCATGGAGTGTGCCTGAGGTGCTTCGACCACTTTATGAATCATCAAAAGCAGTGGCACAGAAAATGACCATTGCGGTGAGTGGGTTCTTACTGCAACCATCTTTCATAAAGCAGTATCGTAAGGACTCAACTATCTCTGCTTTTTATTTATTTATTTACTATTCTTATAACAGGACTTATCCTCAATAAGAATTCTTATCTGATCAATTTTTTGCATGGGATTCAGGATGCAATAATTTGAGTTTGTTTTAAATTGTTACTTGATTTGGTTGAGATGCCTTATATGCCTGTGAAATTGGAGGCTATTGCTCTACTAGTCGAAAATTAGGAACCTTTTCTTTTTCGTTTCTTTTTCAAATGTGGGCATAGTTCCTCTATTGTTAAACGTTATTATATTGATATGTGGAGTGTTTATTTATTGGTCCGCTGTGTATGGAGTTACAGCTTTCATGGATAAGACAAGTTTCAACTCTATAGTACTGATTATCTGGTTGCTTTCAAGGCACTGCGTTATGTCAGGCAAGTAGCTCATGAAACCAGTGGTGAGGTGGTGTATGGTTTGGGCAGGCAACCAGCTGTTCTGAGAACCTTTAACCAAAGATTAAGCAGGTACTATGACTGTGTCTGTTAATTTAAGTGGTTTTCTTGCGAAGACATTCATGTGGACCAAATCAATGTGTATTTGATCATTCAAGGTGTGCATATGGATGATTTAATTGTATATTTGTGTTCCATGTCAACTTCATGTAGAGGTTTCAATGATGCCATCAATGGGTTTAATGATGATGGCTGGTCACTGATGAATGCGGATGGAGCTGAGGATGTAATAATTGCAGTTAACTCAACCAAGAATTTGATTGGTGCTAATAATTCTGCTCATTCTCTTTCGTTCTTGGGAGGGATTCTTTGTGCGAAAGCTTCCATGCTACTGCAAGTAAGTTTTGAAACTATGATCACAAATTTTCTATTGCCTATTGAAACAATAAAGAAATATTTTGAGGGTAATTGTTAACTACATTCTTCTGCATTTCCAGCAAACCCTGAATAAGCAAGCTTGTTTAATAAAGTACATTTTCTGATCAATTTAATATTTTGCCATGACTTTGACGTTGCTTATAGTTTTCATCATATTTACTTTCAACTTTCTATTTGTTCTTACTTCTGAAATCTGGATTTACAACAGAATTATTTTCAGGATATTCACCTGATGCTCTGTGGCTTTTTAACCTTCTTGCTATGTATGGACAGTCTTTAAGTTCAAAATTTCCTTTTCAAAAGATGCCAAATTTTGGTTTACTGGTTTTTGACAAAGAGGAAATCTTAGTTTGCCGTATGGAGTTAAAACTTTGGAGGGAAAATGTTAAAAGAGAGAGCATTTAAGGGTGAAGTGTTAAGTGTTTGTTAGGAATTGAAAAAATTAGGACTCATATTGGGTCTCAATTTAAATCAAATCAATATTACAATGAAGTTTTATCTTAAAAAAATCAAATAATATTATTTGTAGTTCGAAATTGGATGTGGAATAAAAAAAGAATAAATATTAAATTAAAAAAAGAGAGGAAAAATCATGAAAACCAAAAAATTTTCCTCCAAAATTTCCTTACCTCTCTCCAAACCTTGAAAATTTCCTCCCCCCAAATTAATACCAAACAAAAGTAAAGGGGGTGAAAAGTTTTGTGTGATTAAAAGTAAGAATTAGTGCAACATGTCTTTGGATAAAACTGATTTCTTCTTTGCTTTTATCTGCTAGAATGTGCATCCTGCTGTGCTGGTCTGTTTCCTAAGGGAGCATCACGCTGAGTGGGCTGATTTCAGTGTTGATGCCTATTCTGCTGCATTGTGGAAGGCTGGTTCATATGCATATCCAGGAATGAGGCCCATGAGGTTTACTGGGAGCCAAATCACCATGCCACTGGGCCACACAATTGAACAAGAAGACGTATGTTATCTGATGCAATCATTTCATCATCATGCTAGATTGCTGGTATATTGAATAAATAGGAATGTGCGATTGCTTAAAAAATGGGATGTGTTATCCTAATCATATTGCATTTTGATTCCCTGTGGGTTTTTCCTTTCATTTTTTTTTTCATATTGAAAAAGTAATAATAATGAGAGGTGTTAAGCTTTTTATCATCCTAGCGTCGAGCTATTTTTCCGCAGGACCTCCCCTGCAGTATCTTCACCGCAGTAGAGTTTAATCACCTCCTTAACATATTCAGTGTTCAAATTGTCGTGATGGGTACTGAGCATTTGCTTTTTGTGTCTATGGTTGCTTCCTCTTTCATAACCTCCCACCCTAGTCCTCTGTGGGATTTCAAAAACAATGTCATGGTTTGATAGGCGAGTCTTCTGTTCATACAAAAATGTTGTGCCTGCTAAATATAGATCTTATCCTGCAATGAGTGCAATTATTTGTGCTGCACAACAAACATTTTCAAGTACTTTTGCTCCTAACTGAAACTTTTGCTCCAGTTGCTTGAAGTTATTCGACTTGAAGGCCATTCTTTTGCACAAGAAGATGCTTTTGTTTCACAGGACATCCATCTCCTACAGGTGCTGCTTTTAGCATCTTTATTTATTTACCTTTTTCAACCTGCTATAGCATGTAGTAGTTTGAATTTTTTGTTTAAATGAGTGTCAAGGAGTTTTGGGGTTGCTATAGTTGCAATCTGCGCCCCATTTTTGACATGGCTAACCTTGACTTGTTCAACTTGGGCAAGGTAGCATGGTTGATGGGCCTACTTGGTTCATAGTTTTCCTGTGTAATTTATACCATGTTCCAGGGTCCGATCAGTTTCCCATTTCCTCCCTATTTACTATATCTTACAGAATTCAGAGAATTTCTTTTGCACTAAGGTTTGTTTATGCTGTACTTACAGCTGCCTAAGAGAGGCCTGATTATGCTCATTAACCAGACATGTATATACTAATAAGAACTGGCTGCATGTGCTTTAATGGGTTTCCCTTGTTTTGGGCAGATATGTAGTGGAATTGATGAGAATGCTGTTGGAGCCTGTTCTGAACTAGTTTTTGCTCCAATTGATGAAACGTTTCCAGATGATGCTCCACTGCTACCTTCTGGTTTCCGCATCATTTCTCTGGAATCAAAAGCAGTTAAGTATGAGTGGATTTCACTGTAATTTTTCCTTTCCATTGGCTCAACTGGACAAGATACTCATTCGCGAAATATGTTGCTTCTTAAGTAAACATATTTGTCTCAGTTGTGTTTACTCGAGGCCTTGCTGAAAGTTGCATGGCATTTTTTTTTTAATATGCCAATGTTGTTATACAGAAGGATACACAGGAGGTATTGACTACAAATTGTACTCTGGATCTAACATCAAGTCTTGAAGCGGGGCTGGCAATAAACCACACTGCAGTGGATGGCTCATCGTGTCATAGTTTGCGATCAGTGTTGACTATTGCCTTCCAGTTCCCTTTTGAGAGCAATCTACAGGATAATGTTGCCACCATGGCACGTCAGTACGTACGTAGTGTGATTTCATCTGTCCAGAGGGTTGCCATGGCCATATCTCCATCAGGATTGAGTCCAGTTTTGGGACCAAAGCTATCTGCAGGATCTCCTGAAGCTCTAACCTTGGCTCACTGGATCTGCCAAAGTCACAGGCAAGTTCTGCTTAAGTTTTCATCATGGTTTAGTGACTATATTATATTAATATTAATACTAATGAAGTGCTAATGACCGAGTTGCTCATTATTTTTCTATAGCATCTTGTAGTGCATCTTCTATGATAATTTGAGCTTGATAGAACTTCATGATCTTTTCTTTTCTTGCTTAGTTACCATTTAGGAGCAGAATTACTGAGATCTGATTCTGTGGGTGGAGATTCTGTCCTGAAACATCTATGGCATCATCCAGATGCAATTTTATGTTGTTCATTGAAGGTACATTTACATCCAATTGGATAACACAGTATATCTGTCAAATATTTAGTTGAAGTGCTTCTGAAAATTGCAGTTGCTACACTAGTGCTCCACTACTGAGGAGATCATTCAATCTTCAGTGTCTGAGATAACATCAGAGATTTTTCATGTGTCTGTGTTTTTTTTTTGTTTTGCAGTCGCTGCCAGTTTTCATCTTTGCCAATCAGGCAGGGCTTGACATGCTGGAGACAACTCTAGTGGCTCTACAAGATATTACACTGGATAAGATATTCAATGAATCTGGACGCCAGGCATTGTATACAGAATTTGCAAAGTTAATGCAACAGGTAAGTTTTACATGGAAATACGTTCTGTTTGTTCTCTTGACCATATGTTTGTCTACATGTTGAGAAACATTGGATGTTTGCTGTCAAGTTAGGTTATTCACTAGAATTTCCCTCATCATTATAAGGCATTGTAAAGATCTGCAAAATTATAGGTGCTCTTTCTTGCGATTTTGAACTTAAATTCTATGGATCGATTAGAGATAATGTGCGGTTTTGTTTCTGTGTATTCCCCAAATTTTCATAAGCAAAGAAAGCAGGGATTCATAAGATGTAGTTGAGCATCTTGGTTAGATTAATGAGATCATTGGTACAGTAAATATGGATCCTGTGCCTTTTTTCCTCCATTATATTTGGCCTCAGCCAGTCTACGTGTTACCTTCATTGGGAAAAAGTGGAAAATAAATTGTTTTACTTACAAATCCTAATCGATGAAACTTGTCCTTTTTCCCTGATCAGGGATTTGCATGCTTGCCTGCTGGAATCTGCATGTCAACAATGGGGCGTAATGTTTCATATGAGCAAGCTGTTGCTTGGAAAGTGCTATCTGCAGAAGAGAACGCTGTTCATTGCATTGCTTTCTCTTTTGTAAACTGGTCTTTTTTGTGAACTCCACAGTTCATTTATCCAACTATGCAGTCGAATACGAGAACAACGGTATGGTAGAGATTTTTGAAAATGAAAAGAGAAGTTTTATAGTAAATATTTAAACCCAGCTGCAGGTTTTTGCCTTGGCCATGTAAATAAATTTACCTTTTCCTTTCCGATATCACTGGAGCTTTTCTTGCAGTTTCCAGGAATGTCTTAAAGATGTCATTTCAATGTTTTGCTACTTATTACCTCCACATTGGCACTGTTTGTGGGGGTAAAACCTCGAAATTGCACTGCTGGTAGTCTGGTACTCGATTGGACTTTTCTTTGCTATCAACATTGGATTTCCGAGGGCTTTAAATGCTAGTTGTGCAGCTTCTGCTACTGAACCTTGGTGCATTTTTTAAAGTCTGTTCACACTCAGTCTTCTTGGCTCTCGTGGGATTCTATCCAAGATTCATGTTTGTTTTATCCACTAGCTCATTAAATGTAGGTCTTTGACTTTTGCGTGTGTATTCGCGCCTAGCCATTTTACCTTTTTTTTTTCGAGAAAAAATTTTTACAGTTTAGGATTGTTGCTGTTCCAAAATGTGAATATATAGTCTATTTTGTTTTAAAAATATTTTTAAAAAACTTAATTTGTTTTATCTTAAATTAATTTTTTTTGATATTGTTAAATTATTTTAATGGGTTAATGTTAAAAATAATTTTTAAAAAATAATAATAAAAAATATTATTTTAATATATTTATAAATGAAAAATACTTTGAAAAGTAATCGCAATTACATTTGCAAACACGATTTAAGATGGAAAAATATCATGGTGTATATGATATTGTAATAGGAATTGTTTTTATAAGTATTTTTTATTTTAAAAAAAATGTATTAAAATAATATTTTTTATTTTTAAAAAATTATTTTTAATATTAATATATTAAAATAATTTGAAATTATATAAAAAAAATTTAATTTTAAAACCCAGGAAATTTTCTGTTTTTAAATTATAAATTTTTTATATACTATGTTTTGAAATTATGATAGCCAACAAATTGGTTAAAAAGTTACATAGCCAAATCACCTCAACCAATGAATGAAATGCCTAAAAAAGACTACCAGCCAAATGTCTTGTTTTTTTTAATATATTTTAACATAAAAACTACATTTTGCTTTTTATATATTTTAACATAAAAACTTGAAGAGGCTCTTCTAAGATTTTATGGTGAATATTTGTGGCTTGTAAATAAATTTTATAATAAAAAATTCATATTGAATTTTGGGTGAATTGTATAATAACTCCATTTTTTGTCAAAGATCAAACATACATTGTTTTTTCTACCGATTGTTAGCTACGATCTTTGATTGTTTCCTAAACACAACACATTGTTTAACGTAATTCGATAATTTGCACGCATCCATAGAGCTGTTGATTTCATTAGCAAAAAAAAAAAAAAAACACTCTACCCAACTCAAACTTCTTTCACACTCATAGCTCTCTTACTCTCTTTTTCTTTGTGCGTTTTCAGCTCTCATGACCCTTTTATTTATAGCTAAAATGGGGAACAAACCTCCTCATTTCAGTCAATAATGGCAGCCATGCTTGTCACCATTCACGACATTTAGGTCACTTAACTGCCTGCAATCTCAATCTTGACCTTCACCATGCAGCCATATTAGACATGGCTGGTTTATACCATTTGTGTCCACACACAACAAGCACCACCTTCAGGTTTTTACATGAAGTTTGTGAGCTTCCCACTCGTGGGATGTGTCATTACACGTATCTCCTCGCGAATGTCTACACCAAAGTCATCCAATCAATTCCATTTCCTAAATAAGCAAATATACAGCACCCCATATATTTACGTTGCGTTCCAATTTACAACAAAATCGCATGCAAAGAGAAATGCATCCATCCTTCTTTCAAGACACACATGCAACAAACATTAAACAAGACTCTCTTGTATTTCAGTTGGTACCACAACATGGCCAGTGTTGTCAGTTAATTTTTTAATTCATAAAAGTTGTTTTTTCTTCATCGTGATGCCAGTGACCAAAAGTTCAAGAGAAAAGATGGCAATGCAGAGAAACAGCTGATGAATGCCATGGCTGTAGCCGTTTCGAACTGCAAACAATGGTTATCATCACAGCTGTCGAGATCATTGTCGATAAGGACTGTGATGCCAGCAGAAGCACAAGCTGCAGCAAATGTGAACGTGGAAGCTATCTGCATGGAAATGACACAAAATTGAGAATATAATTTACATGTAAATAGAATAACTTGCAAGATGGCATGGCGACGATAACTGAAGTGAAGTCGAGAAGGATAAAAAATGAACATGATGTACAAGTAACCAACAGCATCGTTTTAGTGGGAGGGAGTATTACTGCAACCCTTCTGTTCTCCAGTTCAATGTTTCATTTTTGGAATGATCATCATGAACACATTTCACAAAAGGAAACCTGATGAAAATGTCTGATAAAACTTATGAGACGTATCCCAACACAACTAAAAGTCAAAGGCCATAAAATATGGTGTTCATGCTCTCTGTACAGGATTGATGATATTTTCAACAATCCTAGAGTAGCATGCACCCAAAAGCTTTGAGCAGACACCATAACGACTATAGTTACAGCAATTGAACTTGAGAGATATTATAATGAACAATATCTTCTTCCCATTTCACAAGGAGGGATTAGTCAAGAATATTTAGTCCAAGTAAATTCAAATATGATTCCATTCTGCATTCCAGGATGAAATGATTTGCTGAATTTTTCCTCTTATTATGACCCAATGCAGACTCCGCTTCTTAATGCTAATACATTAGACTGGTGATATAATGAAAATGTTAGTTTACATAGAAAAGGCAAGCAATGGTAACTGTAGCTTAAGCTCATACAAGCTGAAAATCAAAGGGAAAAAGAAGAAGGAAAAAAAGGGGGTGGTAGAGAAAATAATCAACAAATACAGAATTGGATGGATGAATAGAAAAGGAAAGCCTTCAAATCTATAAGTGAAAAACCAAATAGTTCAAATTACTTCCTGGATACCAAATCTTATGAATGCAGAACACTGGCCACGGGCACAAGCAAAATGCCTATATCCTTGGGAGTAGTATATTGCTGAGATAAGACTTGCAATCATATATTTCTTTAGGAGGGTAAAGATATGTGCTCCCAACAACACAGGAGAACAAGGATGGCCCAGACGTAGACTGTTAAGATTCGGTTTTGCATTAAAGACATTGTCATCTTACCCCATCACCAACAGCAAAAGAGATGACAATCCTGTAATTCTGCAATGAGCGCATCACCAGAAGGGCATAAATATCAACAATAGCCAAGCAAAGGCTCCACAAGCACTGCAAGCTAGCGGCCGCAACTAGGTAGCTGATATCGCAGATCAGAAAAGAAAAGAAAAGAATTGATGTTATCAAAAAATTAAGATGATGGTTCGCCTAAAAATTTGACATTCCATCATATTAGTGATAGTGTAGCAAAATTCAGCAGCATGATTGCACAGAGAAGACATTCAAAGCACAACCAATTCAGTCCTTGGGCTAAAACAACTCGTTCATCAACAATGAAATCTTATCAATAGTTTATCCAGAACATGTCAAACAGACTTGCTTAGTATTTCCAAACTGCTGATCACATTGAAATACAGACAAGGAAAGCTAATGCAAAACAAGGAAGGATACTCTAAATCATAAGCTCTTTAGAGAGGTATGCCTCTTTATGAAGTACCAATGCAACTACCCTGCATAAATTTCAACGACCCATACAAATCAATCAAAATGCTAAAAACAACATGCATAAATTTTATCTTCTTCTTTTTTTCTAGCATCATAATTAGTTGTAATTACTTGCTACGGCATTTGAAACATTCACCTTCCCTGCTTTAACATAGCAGCAGCAACGGAATACTAAACTTAGGGTTTTGAATCTGAACTATTCCTATAATTCTCTTAAATAAACATGAAAGCAGAATCAAGCAATTGATAGGAAAGAATAAGAAGAAGGCAAGCAATTTAATTACGTAAATGCAGTGACAGAAGCGAAGTCACTGGTGGAGGCCATGACAGAAAGAGCCGTAACAGCAAATACAAACTGAGAGAGACGCAAAGCAAGGCCGCCTTTGGTGCCTGGCATCCCTTGTATGTCTTTCATCCGCACTCCCGGCGCGTTATTGTTTCCGCCATCCGTCGTCGTCGGATCTTCCACCGGATGTATCGATGCATGGCTCACACTCATCTCTGCTGCTACTCCTCCATCACCACCACCTACTTGTTTAATTCATTGCATTAATAATAGTAGAAATCTGTATCAACAACTGCTAGTTGTTAAATCTTACTAGTTCTATTGTTATTAATAATAGTAATAGTTAGCATCAACACACAGAAAACAAAGCAAAAGAATCTCCTATCTTCAATTCTAAATCCGATTACTATTTCTGAGAATTTCTTTTGTTTTTATGACAAAAGTCAAATATTTCTTTCATCTCTCCCCTCCCATATAATTTGGTGATTCTACCAAAAAAACCAAGTAATTTTTATGAATTATTAATTAATAAACTATAACAACTAAAAAGTTTTCTTGTAGCTCGTTTACTTTACTTCAACATTACATTACAAGTTAAAGTTAAAAACAAAAAAAAACTAAATTTGCTGGCGAATTCAATGTTTCTTCTATTGGATGTGGAGAGAAATTCATTGTACATTCGCACAGCACTAAGCTTGCCTTCTCTTCTCTTCTAGGTTTTAGTTTGATTGGTAGATGCGGCCCCGTTTCATTCTTATGTTGTGCCAATTGGAGGCAGCAGGCATCGTTATGCATCTAATTCACTTCATCTTTGGGTTGTCTTATTCGTCCTGGGAGAGTAATTGGATGTGAGTGGGATTTGATGGTTGGTTGGTTTTGGACATCCATGCTTAATTATCAATTCTTTGATCTCGTCATGTACTACTGTAGCAAAGTTGGCGTGCATACCTAGATGGTTCTGTCTTTGTTTTTATCTATGTAAGCGGAGGCTTAAATATAGTAACAAATAAAAAAAATACAAGAATTTTAATGATAAAAAAAACTATAAATATGAATTTCAAATTAGCAAGTTTTATTTTTCTTGAATAATAATTTTTATTTTTATTTTAGAAGGTTTACAAATCTATAAATACAATCGAAACTCTATTTCAACTAGAAAACAAAATAAAATTCTGAAATTACAAAGAAAAAAAACATGAAATTTGAAAATAATAAGAAAAATCACAAAAACTATCAAAACCAAGACCCCAAAATGAGATTTTCAAAATCTAAAGATCCAACCATTGGAATAGAAATTTTATAACTACTCTAAAAAAATTAGTCTCCGGAAACTCCTGTAAAGATTTGGATTGTTATTGAGATTAAACGTGTTTCACTGATCCACAAATGTATTTGCTAGGCTATCTATATAATATGTTCAAGACAGATTCTTATCTAGTTGTGACAGACTCACACATAATTATTAAGAATCACATCTTATCACAAGCCAACTCCATCACATTTGTTATGATTCAATTTTATTTTATTTGTTTTCATAAGTAGAAAATTAGGGTTATGGGTTGCCGAGAATGTTTCTGGAATTGTGACATGCTTAAAAAGGTTGAAGGGAGGGGCGTTCATGATTGGATTGGGTGATTGTTTGTTGTCCAAGAGTAGGCAAAGTAATCGTGCGGGGATGGTGGGTTGATTGTTAGAGATTTTGTCCGGAGGACTATGATTTTGTCATGGCACGATTTTCCTACCATGTTCCCTTTTTGCACCTTCATTCTTTTTAACTTTCCTTTCCAACTTGTTTGGTTATTCTCTGTTTTGTTCGATTTCTGACGCAAGACTTGTTTTTCTCAACGTCTTTTACCTGGGGTTGATTGTCCTAATGGTTTGTCGCTCCTCCTTTT
>Ga0307515_10007260_pt1 | contig 21945 bp, 13 predicted proteins | sample 17_EM_MG_FD_194513 | JGI IMG/M metagenome (GOLD analysis project Ga0307515, IMG submission 194513) | Populus trichocarpa ectomycorrhiza microbial communities from riparian zone in the Pacific Northwest, United States - 17_EM | ecosystem: Host-associated > Plants > Roots > Unclassified | place...
TTTTAAGTTTATTTTTTAATTAATATCCATTCTCTATGATGTTTTTGGGTTTTTTTTTGTCTTTTTTGAATAGTGATTATTTTTTAATTATACTGGATGTGTTTAATTTTTTTTATAAGTTAGTATGATTCATTTGTATTTTTTTTGTATATTTTATACAAATTAAATATTTATTTTTATAATATTTTTTAATGTGTGCAACCTTGCATAATATTTCTTTCATTTTATTTTATTCAATAAATTTTATGTGTATGTCAATCTCTATTACAAATTAATTTTCATAAACAAATTTATTAAACACAATTAGGTAAATGACCTGGATTATGATATTAAATATCTTGATCTATATTGGTCTCTTGATTTTTCCAATTATGTTTTTATTTATCATTAATTATTATTTTTTTCATTTATTCACATAACGGTTCGTGATTTATTTAATTGGATGCGTGTCTAAGTTTTTTAATTTTTATTTATGATTTTTTTATGTAAAAGTATGCGTTGAAAGATTCTACATGTTCAAGTTTTTTTTATCATGTATTAGTGTTTTTAATTTGATCCTTATTCTTATGATTTCTTAACTTTTTTATAAAAGTTTTATTATTTTTAATTTCACCCTTCTATTCAAGTTGATAATTTATTATTTTATTTATTTATTTTAATCCTCATTGATTGTTTATATATATATATATATATATGTGTGTGTGTGTGTGTTTTTTCATTTGCTATCGTTGTTTCTCTCTCTTTTTTCCCCCATATGATTCAAATAAAGCCAACTTATTTAGTTGATCATGATTATAACCTGAGTTATTGGACTTCTCTTCTTTTTCAAAAGGCAATAGCAATGCCTATATATTTTACTAGAAAAATAATATGGACCCGCAACATAGCGTCTATACCAACTGGTATCTCTTCTTTTTCAAAAGGCAATAGCAATGCCTATATATTTTACTAGAAAAATAATATGGACCCGCAACATAGCGCCTATACCAACTGGTATTGTCTAAATCATATGTTTTTAAAAGTTTATTTTTTACAGCCAATTTACTAGTAAATGGAATATAAGAATATGGGTATTCAATCATTAAAGGAATCATCATCGTTGTTGTTAACTATGTTGGTCTAAGAGTCAGTTTGTTTTGCGTTTCAAAAGCGCTTTTGAAAAAAATAATTTTTATTTATTTTTATCTTTAAATTAGTTTTGTTTTATATTTTTAGATCATTTTGATGTGCTGATATCAACAATAAATCTTAAAAAATAAAAAATATTTTGATGCATTTCTAAGTGAAAATTACTTTGAAAAATAATTATTATCACAATACCAAACATGCTCTAAATATGTTATCCGACAATTTAGCTTTATGAATATTATGCATATACTAAAAGGAAATAGTCTTTTCCTATAAAAATGATATAATTGTAAATTTTGGTAATTTTTTTCTGTAGCGGTATTGTAAAAATGATAAAATTGTAATTTTTTTTTCTAGAAAATAAGTTTTTCTTATATTTTTTTTTCTTATACTTGATATTTTTATCATTTTGCACTTGGTCTATTTATCACTATTTTTTTCATTTCTTTTGTATTTTTTTTTTACTTTTTCCTTTTTTTTCTTTACATTTTTTTTTAAAAAAATATTATTTTTTATTTTTTACACTTTGAATATTTATCACTCTACACTTGGTTTATTTATACCATTCTTTTTGTTATTACCTTTATTCTTTTTTAATTTGTTTTTTTATTTTTTTCTTTACATTTTTTTTTGAAAAATTATTATACAAAGATCAAGAAAATAATATTTCACTGTAGTAATTGTAACATTATTCTATTCTTATGCTACATTAAAAATTAGCTTGAAATCTTACATATTTTTATTAACACATATGATCTTTATTACATTTTATTATATATAAACATTGATTTTTTGATTCACAAATTATATTTTTTACTTGATACAAAAAACACGTTAATAACACTTATACATTAATTATTTTGCGTTAGAAAAAAATATTTGACCTGTACCGAGACGAGTTGAATAAAAATGTTAACATTTTGTTTTTTTTATATTTATTGACACAAATAATTCTTAATATATTTAATTAAATACATGCATAAACTTTTTTATTTATAATTATAATTTCTTTTTTTTAAAAAAATATATCTAAAAAGTTTACATATTTATATTTTTTTTTGCTAGAAAAAAATATTCAATTCACGACCAAGTGAAATTCAAATAACTAATACGTATTTATATTCACAGGTAAAACATAAGTTATTAATTGCTTGACGAACTCAATCCTCATACATAAACAAATATCTGCATGAATGTGGCCATCTGAATCATCTGTTTAACGAGATCTTAGCCCATGAACCGATTGCTATCATGAGAAAACATAACCCCGTGTTTGGGGATTAAGAGCATGAAGGCATCCAGAAGCCATGGTCTTCCATGGGGGCTCGAAAAACAGCAAGAGAAAATCTGTCGCCCTTGTTATGCTGATCAAGAAGAGAGTCATATATATGCAAGAAGGTGATCAATGCTTATCCAGAAATTATGAAAGGCGTAGTCTTATTTTGAAGAAATGCCTTCAATTCCTTACCCTTGAGGGGGAAATAATCAAAACCCAAGAGTGAAAAGGTCCAAAACAGTGATGGTTTGAAAATCAAAATAAATTATCCAGAACTCACCATGAAGAATGTCTTCAATCTAAGAGGCCATTTTACAATATTAGGCATGAATCCACATCAGGGTCTTTATTTACAAGGATCTTTCCAGGAGAATTATGAGAAAAGTTTCCCATGTGCAGGCCATCTAGATCCAAGTGATGCTCCCTGAGTCTCTTCAGGTTATCTTCAACCAACAGATATCAGACATTCATAGACAGCTTCTGAGCAGCAAGAGCTTCAGCCTCGAGTGTTGGTTCATACAAAATTGTAGTCTCAGCCAGCAGCGAGGTGACGATATAAGGGTCCATGTTTGAGGCTGGACGTCTATCCTCCAAGTAACCTAATAATAGCAAATAGAAAGAAAAAAACAAAAAAGATCAGTAAACTGATAAACAATGCAGATGTTGATTCCAGCGACAGATCCAAAGCACAGAACAATAATATTAGCAAAAACAGGAAATAACTCGGTCCTGTGCACTCATTTTAATCTATCCAAAAAGCTTCCATTCATGGGAAATGGTCACAGGATTTACAACACTCGAGAACAATTGGGGTGTCTACCTTTTCCTTGCTTCTCAGTTTCACGTCCCACCCGGATGGAGCAACCACGATTAGCCACTCCCTGCATATCAACAATTGAAAAACCTATAAGAACTTCATGGCAAAGAAAAACCCCTTCTGATTTATTTGTTTTTCAGTTATTCAGAATTTCATATATCTTAAGAGCATACCCAGGAAAATGTGTCAATGCTTGCTGTCTCATGCTTTCCTGTCAACCTTCTCTCATTTCCTTCACCATAGGCACTAATGTGTTCCTTATGGCGAAGTGACAGATTTAAGATTGCCTTCTTTATTGCTTCAAACCCTCCTTCCTCCCTCATGGTCTTTGTGCTGTCAGACAAATAGTAGTATATAACTATCAGTATTCTCTTACATTTGGTCTGCCTCGATATAATAATGCATTAATATTCACAGTAAAACAATAATGCTATTACCTATAATTGGTGTGGCATCCAGCACCATTCCAATCACCCTATCGACACAGCGAGAGATTACATGCATTCATGTTATTTAAGAGAACCGGAAAAACTGTGTTCTGAAAATCATAATAAAACTAAATGCCAATATGTCTTAATTACCTCTATTGGTTTTGGATCGAGTGAGAGCACAACACCAGCTTGTTCAGTGATTCTCTGTCAAAACAGAGGAAAGAAATACAGAAAGTATTTTAATGTTAAAACACGCTCACATCCTCCCCATGTCCAATCTTCAGTTTTACCAATCTCTGATTTAGGCTATTCCAAAACATGCCGGTCTCGTAAATGATAGAAACATAAAGCGCAGCACGAAACTATTTGAAGAAAGAAGAGAGCAAGTGTATGAAGAAAATATAAGCAAATCTTTCACAAGGATACTGATAGGATTACAACAATGGTGTTCTTTCCATTTACCACCTTTCTCCTTAGAGTTTATTTCTTTTCATTGAAATTATGAATGTCATGGTGAATTACCTCTAGAATGTATCTCGAAATCCAGATATGGTCTCCAGCATCAATGCCCACACTGGGACCCACCTGATACTCCCACTGCATAACAACAAAAACATCATATAGTGATTAAAGAGAGTTACACTGTAATGAAACATCATTGAAGGGCAAATGCTAAGGGTATGAGGCAAACCTGGCCTGGCATAACCTCTCCATTGGTGCCACTAATGTTAATTCCAGCATACATACAAGCCTTGTAATGTGCATCTGATATGTCACGACCAAAAGACTTATCAGCTCCAGCACCACAATAATAAGGACCCTGAAATAAACAGAAATCACCAATGAACATTAAAATCCCATGTCATATAAGATGATACTAAAAATAAACTGGGATTTTTACAGGCAGACTATATCACCTGAGGACCAGGATAGCCTCCAACAGGCCAGCCCAAAGGCCACTTCACGTTTGTTTGAAGTAAGGTGTACTCTTGCTCTATCCCAAACCTATGTTAGATCACAGAATATTAGCACATCTAATCCTAATCACATATTTATCACAAAGCATTCCAACTCTATTTCAAAACCTGCACATGTCGATTGTTTGAGGGAAAAAACACTAACTTAAGACTATAACGTGCTGAAACAAGTATGAAAGAAAAACCAAGACACCTTAAAAAGACATACCATGGAACTTCATCTATAACCTTCTTGTTACTGAAAATCTCAGCAGCCCGATGGCGTTTGTTTGTAGGGATGGGCTCACCTTGTGGCGTGTATGTATCACACATAACCTTTGTAGAATGAACAAAACAATGTCAATGATGTGATTTATGCAGTTAAGCTTTCCCTAAGAATTCAATACCTCAGAACCATAATTGCTGGTTGCTTGTCTTAAACAACACTCACCAAGATGTTGTTACCTCCACGGAATGGATCCTTGAAAATTGCCTGGGGACTGGGATAAGGTGTTGAGTCAATACTATTGCTTCAAAATAGAAAGAAATACAGAATGTTATCAGATTTCTCACGAGATCTTACTATAGAATAACCTCGCTATCCTCTCCTGGTGCTTGTCCAGTACTTGATCCATCATAGTTCCACTTGGGAAGCTCAGATGGATGCTCTATAGGCTTTGAAATTGTCTACAAAAATTAATTGATAGCAATGAAAAAGGAAAGGGGATGAGAAAATCTAAATCCTTAATGAAAAGGCATGCAATTTATTTTCACTATTTAATATCATAAACATTTTATTACCCTTGACTTGCTACGAAGATCAATGCCAGATCCTCCAATCCTGTATCCAAATGAATAATATCATGAGTGATCCGAGTCTGCTTGCTGAAATGTCGAAAGATTTCGATCATTGGTATAACCTTACTGATATAGCTAACTTAATATTTACTGTTCCAAGTGAAACTGAAAACTCAATCCGGAAAACACAAATTACCATAGCTATTCTAACTGACTGGACAGAAAACTCATTAAATTTGCTCATGTGAAAGAAATATCTTAGCATAGATGTTTGTACCAGATGTACTCAGCAATGAACTTGTCAGTGTACGGAGTAAGGTCCAAATTTAGAAGATCCTCCATCCTATTGATAGTGCTGTTCTCAGACTTGAGGGCAAACACTCTAAATTTAGCAGAGCTTTTAGCTATTCCTTTCTTGTTCTGCTTCAAAACTAGAGAACTCCACATCTTTGCAGTCATGGGACATGCAGGCGCTGAATTCTTTGCTATTCTCATCTGCCATTGTGAAGAGGGCGCCAGAATCTGTGCCATTTTCACCTACTCCTCCCTGGAAAATCAGAACAAATATAACTAACCAACAATTTAGAAATCAACAAATGGAAAATTATAAACACAGTAGTCTGGCTAGAAGGCTGTAACCATGTCTACTATGACACGCAAATCATACAAGAGAAAATCTATTAGCAACTGTTAAAACCAAAAGATAATCGTAAATGATCAAGAAACAAACTCTTTAAGAAAAAAAATCAAGTGAAACAAGATAATTCTGAACTTGCTTCCTTTCTCTTTCATGTTACTGTGATTAACTTCAAAAATAAATAAGAACTACTTGTGAACCCTTCAATCAAATTTTCATTTTGGTTATAACATAGGCTAAAGATTTCAATTCTCACTTTCAAGATGGTCCAACAAGTGTTCCTTCACTTAAAAGGACATGATTTTAAGAAGGGCAGATCAGTTTTCAAAAATATAATGTAAAATAACGTTTCCTCTGAAAGGGGAAAATCAATCAAGTGAGGAACTTTAACGGCCACAGTGATAGACCACACTGGTTAGGAGGTTGGCTTACTCTCTAACCATCCCTCATGTGCGGACCAGAGATCGTTGAGTGGCATAAATAAAGTTCATAAAGTGCATCTATTATATTCTTCAAATGACCAAATGAACCGCAACCAGCCTCAAGTTGGTTGGTCGCATCCTAACCAAAATTTACTGTAGCAGGAGGAAACTATCACCAATGCCATCATGATATTTTAAGAAGAAGAAGAAGAAGAAGAAGGCTTTGTAAGATGATCGCTTCAAATTCCATACAGTAACAACATCAAGATTGAGAAAAGAATGAACGATATACTCAAAGTGGCCGTAAAATATAGTAACAGAAGAGCCTAGGATCGCATTTCATTGTCCCAAATATCTAGGAGTCGATAGATATGTGAGAAAAACGTGCTTGCCTAATAGCAAAAGTCATTAGGTCATTATAGAAAGTTATCACTGTCAAGGAAACCGCTAAAAAGATTTGGCAGCGAAGTAAAAAAGCTACTTAATTACCTGGGAACTGCCTGAAAACGGCTGGAAGTGAAACTGGAATGTGGGTTTTGCAGCAGTTGCCTCAGCAGAGAGAAAGAGAGAGGGGGGCAGATCTGCGTCTGGTGCAGAAGAAGTATATTTTAGTATAAAATACTGAGAGGTATTGATGACCAAAACAAAAAGGTCTCTTGGCTTTTCCAGAGCAGATAGGGGTGTGCTATGAGTGGTGGAAAATAGTTTTTGTTCTCTTAATTATTCAAGATAAGGTTCTCTCAATCAATCAGGGGTTTCAGCTTTCTCTTTTTGCCGGGAAATTATAATTCATATAAATTTACATGCAAGATTAACGTAAGCTGATGATGATGATGATGGTGACTGAAATATATTAAGGTTTTGGTATTTGATGTGCCATATATTATACGCTTCTTCTAGTAACGTCAATAGACACGGGTGGAGAAAAACTAGCACGAAACCTCCCTTCATTACAATTTGTTTACTCTTCCTAGGGTTCAAATAATAGTAGAAAACAAATTGTCTTAATCGTAGTGTTAAAGAATTAATAAAAAAAAAAAACAAAAACCATTTTACTAGCCCTACTCAAACACTCTAATCTTTTAGATTAAGATAGAAATTTTTTATATGATATATAAACAGAAAACAAATTCTTTTAATTATTCCTGAATATTTAATAAAATATCACTTAAGAAGTCTTCTTGCTCAACACACTATCTTAATATATATATATATATATATATATATATATATATATATATATATATATATAACTTATTTAAAAACCTCACTTGTCAGTTTAGTTATTACATTTAAATATTTTATATATATATATATATTTATATATGCAAAAAAGTATTTAAAGAGAGCAAAAACCAAAGCTACATTTGCAAATTTTTCTTTTTTGCAATGTGATGAAACTAACCATATGGTTTGATTTGATTTTTTTCTATTTATTTAGTTAACAACATGTTTGGAACAAATCATATATAAAATTGAATTCAATTCTATATGTTATTTGAATTTAATTGATAATATATTACAATTTTTATATTTGGAATAAAATACTAAACTACATAATCGAATTCAATTATATTATTTTGAATACATGTAGAATTAAATTTAATTAGCAACCTTAATAATTTTGCCTTTAATTCATAAGGAATGTCGTAACGTTCACGACAACAGACGATGGGTAAGGCTCCTAGATCGAGGGGGGTTTTGGATATGTTTGAAAAATTAGAGATAAGTGACTCTTCTTTTTCCTTCTCCCTTTTCTGCTATCAACCCCTCTCTTCTCTTAGGGCTGACAAGGTTTTTCTCTTTTTTTTTTTTTCATTCCTTACTTGTTCATGTCTTTTAAATTTAGTTCTCTCTTCTTTTTCCTTTTCCACATTAGGTCCCAATTTTCTCCTTATTCACTTATGTGTATTTCATACTTCAAGTTAGAGCTTTTGTATTTTACCAATGGATTCTTCTCTATTTACATAATCTCATACATTCATGTTTTTAAGGGTTTACATTCTCCTCCTCTTCAAAAAAATTTCATCCCTGAAATTTCAAAAGACGTACCTGTGGTAAAGAACAATACAAAATGCTTCCTCCTCATTTCTGACCCCCTCTGCCATGTTTCTTCTTTAAATTATGAGTTCCTCCATAGAAGTTTTACTAGTTGAACTTTCTTATTCTTAGTTCCTTCTCACTTTGATCTAAGATCTTCATTGGCTTCACTTCTAACGTCAAATCTTCTTTTATCTCTATTGGAAATCGTGATGGATCAATTTCTACTTTTCTTAATAATGACATATGGAATATGCTGTGTATTTTCTCCAAATAGAGAGGTAACTTTAATTGGTAGGCTACAGACCCAATTCTCTCTAAAATCTCAAACAAACCAATATATCATGAGGCAAGTTTTCCCTTCATTTTGAACCGAAACACCTTGTCTCCCCTTGAGAACTCAAGGGGTCACCTCCTATGATTGATATAACTTTGCTGCCTATCCTGAGCTTCCTTCATTCTTTTCCTTATTACTTTCACCTTATCGGTGGTGATATGAAAAAGTTCCGGTCCCAAAAGTTTCCTTTCCCCAATTTCATGCCAACACACAAGAGTACGACATTTCCTTCCAAACAAGGCCTCATATGGTGTCATACCAATAGTGGTCTGGTAACTATTATTGTAAGTGAATTCCACCAAGGGTAAATGGTCTTCCTAATGTCCCTCAAATTCTAGGATGCACGCCCTCCATAGGTCTTCTAATATCTGAATGGTCCTCTCTGATTGACCATCTATTTGCGAATGGTAAGCCGTGCTCAATTTCAGTCTTGTACCTAGGGCATTTTGGAGACTGGGTCATAGTTTAGAAGTAAATCGTGGGTCTCTGTTGGACATTATAGAAATTGGAATTCCATACAACCTAACTACATCATTCACATATATTCATCTCTATTTTATAGGGATAAAGATCTTAGAGACCTTTCTAATGGTTGGATCAAGAAATGATGTGATTTAATTGAAGTTCAAAGCAATTAATTACATGTTATTTGTTGCACTTATATGATTGGAAAAATTTTCCTACCTTTTTTTTAATTCATAATGGTCATTAATCTCTTATTGTTCATTCTATTAAAAAAAGTTAAGGAATTAATTTAGTTTGTTAGGGTAATTGTGAGGCCTGTATTATAATTTAAGTGTTAGCCCAACATAGTTGTATTATTGTTGGTCCATTAGCTCAAAGCTCAAGTTGTCTAATTTTGTTTTTCTACCCCTATGTGTGTGTGTGTGTGTGTGTGTGTGTGTGTGTGTGTGATGTTAGCATCTCTTCACTCAAATTTTTCTCTTTCTTATGAATCTTCTTCCTGTAACTAAGAACTTCTCCCCCTTTTCTTTGCTATAAAATTTATCTGGCCTCTAACTAGCAATTATTCATTACATTAGTTTTCTTCTTTTTAGTAAGTTTTACTTGCCTTCTTCTATTTCATTTATGTTATTGTTTTTTTGGTATTTTTTTACAATAAATTTAATGATAAATTAGGGTTTATGTGATGTGATTTCATATATGTTGATGAAGACCAGCCCAACACCAATATTAATAACGCCAAAAACCCATTAAAGGTGCCAAGTGGGTTAATTACAAGAGTTAGGGCAAGGAGACTTAAAAAAGTATTAAATGGGCTTGTTTAGAACATATAGATCAAGATGGACCTAGAGGAACTTGGGGCGTCAAAGGAGCATGAAGGACAATCTCTAATCCATTTAATCTAAATCCAAGGAAAGCTCAATCCAATCCCTAATAGGGGCTAATGTGTTCGGCCTAAAAGTTAGCCTTATTTTAGACTTATTTTTCCTAATGTTACAAGGGTTAAAAGTCAACAATTCTTCTTCTATTTTTGCAAGGTAATTTGGCCATATCTTATCTTTAATGGGAGTGGATCCATATCATTCAAAAGAAAAAGTTTCCTTGTCCACCAAGGAAACTAATGGGCGACAAATTTTGTTTTTTAAGCTAGAGATGATTATTTAATATTTTCCTAGTCTAAGAAGGAAACTAATTAATTCAATAACTAAGGAGGAAAGAATCATTATTTTTGTCCAAGAAAAACAAGGAAACCAAGCTCTACAAGGAAAAGCTTGAGGTAGCAACAAAGATTTCCAAATTAGACTTATTATCTTTTATTTTTCTTTGTTAATTGCAGTAGAAACTCTGAACCTTTATTTTAATTATTTTTTTTATGTTTGAGCTTATTTAATTAAGGGTTTGGGTCTGATTGTAAGTAGACCTTATACAAGTCCACAACTCGGGTCCATTAGGGTTTAAAAGCTTAAGTATTAGTATTTATAGCTTTCTTATCAGACATGTATCAAGTAGATTTTGGAATAAAAAAATATTTTCGCCGCAAACTTTATTTTGTGTGTAGGTGAGATATTCTCCCTTCTTTGGTTCTCTAAAGAACTGAAAACAACTTATCGAAGAACAACTGACTTCGTGGCATCATCCTTATACTTCTCATTCACGAATCAATATTTATTAGGAGGGTTGATTTCAATAATGTTGGTGCCTAGATATGAGTTATCTCTATATCACACTCCTATCGAATATGATTTACTTGACTTTTCGGGAATTGGTGTCTTTAAGTGTGGGTTGCTTGATCACATAATCAAGAGGTTCACATCATATGTTATAGGTTTGTTTGGATTGATTCATGTAGGTAAATGCATATATATATATATATATGAATTTAAATAGAATAGGAAGAAATTAATATGTAATTCAGTTTAGTTGATATATATTTTGTTTAATTGATGTATAGTGTAAAAGACTTTGAAAACTTTAGTATTAAAAAGAAAATAAGGGAATATGGAAGAAATTATGTAGAAAAAAAATCAATATTGATGCCGGAAAATCTATGTTGAGGTCAAAGATGATGGAATTTTAGTTTAGTCTCTAGACTTTCAAAAAATATAATTTGACCCACTAAATATATTTTAGAATTTTGGATGGACTGATTGTGAAGTTAAGAATGATGGGTTTTAATTTGGACATTGATTTATGATATTTTCAGTTTAGTCTTTGAATTTTAAAATTACAATTTTGCCCCTAGATTATGGGAAAAAAATTATATTTCAAACCTTTGTCATGAATAACAGGTTTTAAGATAGGTTTTAATAAATAATCGAGATTTATTGATGGTTTATTATAAAGTTTTTATGGTTTCGTTTTGAATTGAGAATTAATTTTATTTTACGATAAAATTTGTGTTTATGTATTTCGGAAGGCCCACAAACTGCTCATATGTGATTTGTGGATGTTGATGCTTATGTCAATTTTTAATCATTGTAATATATTCTGAGTAAATAATATTAAATATGCCAATGAGATTAATACTAATATATGTATAGTCATGAATATGAATAATATTATATCTGAATTAAATGAGATTAGTTTCATTATCTGTTTTTTATTTGAATTGGTTGATTTTGGAATATTAATTTGAAATGGATTCTAGAGTTATACAAGTCAAAATATCTACACTAACTTGGACAATGTTAATCTATGTGCACATATGATTACCTAGGTAGTTGGGAGTGATACTAGTACATGTTAAAACTTTATTTAAAATATAGTTGTGTTATTTGAAATAGAATTGTGTCTTTTTAAAAAAACGCATTTGTTTGTTTTAATTGTCAAAATTATTATAATATATATAGATAATTTTGACAAAGTCTTAAATAGGAAAATACATAAAATTAAAAACTCTTTTTCTTTACAAAGACTTTTTACATAGAGTAATGTATAGATTTTGATTCTTAGTTTATTCTTGTTTGTGCTACCGAGAATAAAAAATTGAGTAAACCCATATGAAAATTTAATAAAATATTCAAGATGACATATTTTGTTTATTAAATATTGAGATAGCAACTCATTAAGTCGATTTGGTAACACGATCAAAAGATTGATGTCTTATCCCAAATGCAGGAGTGTCGAAGTAATACATAACCCGACAAGACCGGGGTCAAACCACAAGGAGGTGAACTATATAAAATTATAAACAACAAATGAAAAGGAGTTGAAGAGAACTTTTGAGATGTAATATTGATGTGAGTATTAATCAAAGATAAAAGCAATTGTTAAGGTTAGAGGATCCACTAATAGTATTAGAAATAAGTATAGTATAAACTCTTTTTATTAATCAACTGGAAACCACACACAAAGGAGGTTCCAATCGGATGATTTATCCTTAATAGTTCATTATAAATTTTTAACATGATCATATTAATTATCTTATTTTAGTAACACCATTCTTTTAAATATTGTCAGGAATTCATGATATTAACTTATGTTAACAACAAATCAAGTTCTTTTCATAGCACATGTGTTGGTTCTACCATACAGTAGGTTATGAAAGTGTCAAATATTTGTTGTACCAAGAGTTATACAACACAAATCTAGATTAATCATTTAACAAGCAAGGTATTAAGAATTAGTAAGATAAAAAGATAAGACATGTTAATAACAAACTTTCTTGGATATAAACATTGAAATCCATGTTGAGTTTATATTATACCTTTTCTAATACCATTAGTGAAACCTTTTCACATTGACATAATAAACTTAGCTAAACATTGTGAAGAAGAGAAATATAAATAAACTAGATAAGAACATAGTTATGATGAAAGTTAACTAAGTACAGTAAAGGAAAGCATAAACAAGAGATTAATATAACATAAAATAAAAGTTGAACATTACAAAATACAAAGAAAGAGAGTGATCTTGATCTGAACACCAAGATGTCTAAATATATGGAAAATGTCTCCTTTTATAGGCTAAAATTCGGAACTAATGATTTGATAACTAATTATTAAGTGGGTGGTCACCTCTTGACTTGGTGACAACCATTATCTTATTGTCTGAACATCATTGCTAACGTCATAATTTGAACAAATAGTCTTCATGAAAGGTCTGGGAATTTATCTTAGCTTTCCAACAAAATAAGAATGAGCTCATTTGGACTTCTAGAACTCGAGATATGGGCTGAACACTGAACAGTATCTGGGTTGCAAGACAGATTCTGACTTCTCTTTTGTTGCTACAATTTGAACTAGAAAACGGCTATTTTGAATCTTAGACTCTCATGAAAGTTTTAGGCCCAAGTCTTAGCTTTTCATCCATATAAACCAGACCTAAATCCATGTTCTACAGCTCTAGTTATGATCCAATAACCGAATGATATTCCAGTTTGAATTGAACCAACATCTCTTCTTTAAACTTAGCCCTCTCTGTCTTTTCACTTTCAATAGTTAAACACATCAATCAATCCTTTAAATTGTGAGATATGCCTGTATTCAAAATGAGCATTTATCATAAATTAAAGATATCTTATATTATCAGACTTGTTATTATAAAACATGCTTAAGTTAGGCAATTTAATGATACTTTAAGTGAAATATGATGGTATAAAACCTTCATAAAAATACACTTTTAAGTACTAATCACTTGGGTTTCACGACTTAACCCAAAAACCCGCAACCCAGGTTATAGACTCTATTGGGTTTACTGACTTTTTTAATCAATTTTTTATTTTATTATTTGATAAAAAAATAGATGTTGGCAAAATCAATCATCAACTCAATATCAGTATGTTTGTTTAAAATCATGATAACCATATATAAAACAAACCAAAACAAATTATGAAGTTTAATTTCCAATCAATCCAAGTTAATCTGTCAAATTTGTGATCCGAGTCATAGACTCCGCTAGGCCTAATAACTTTTTTTTTTGAAAATATTTTTTATTTAATTATACGACAAAAAAAACACTCATAAAATTAAGCACCAACCAAATATTGGTATATTTGTTTGAAAACATGATAAATCTATAAAAAGCAAAATGAAACTAATTATAAACCCCAATTCAAAATCAAACAAGTGTTAAAGGATAAAATTGAAAAAACAAAGTCAATAAAAAATCAATAAACATCTCACGTTGAAGGATAAAATTAGAAAAAAAATCAAAGAAAAATAAAAAGGCCAAGCGTGTAGACTTGGGTGACCCAAGACGTCTAGGCATTTATATAAAAAAGTCCGGGAACACAGGCGCAATGCACCTAAGCCTTTTTTCTTTTATTTTTTTAAGGGGTAACCATCCACCCTTTATTTTTTGGTAAACAATATATACTAGATGACGCATCGTCTGCTATTTCAACGACCATAAATGGTTGGAAAGTCGAGCTTCTAATTTTTAAGGCTAAAAAAACTCATTTCATTCATTTTAATACACTAAAGGAATCTTGTGTACCACTATGATGGTGTCCAAACCAGACATATCTGTATATATCCAGGAAAAAAAATACACATGCTCATGTAACAAAGAGATTGGACCTTCTTTTTTCTCAACTATACTAAAGGTACCAATCTTTAATTCTTTCTTATCTTGTTCAGTACCCAAATTTATTACTTCTAGCTCTTTACTAGCGGGTTTCCAGGTTTTCTCAGAATTTTCTACCAACCTAGCAAACTCCTTTATGTCTTCTTCTCCCCAATCTTTGTCACCCATTACAATTATATTATCAAAGTTTCACCAATTATTCTTAGTGTAGTGAGTTTGTGGATTGTTGGAACTTTTAGGATTCCTGAAAGTGTAAGGTATGCTCGTGTAAGTGTGTTTTTTGCATGAAAGATAAAAAACAAAGACACATTTTGGACATACGAAAATGTATGATCTCATAAAAAAAAATGCTCATTTGACAAAGAAGGTCTTGTGGCATTATAAACCAAATTACCATCAAGACTAAAAACAGGTAGAAACAACATAACACAACAAGACATTCGGAAAAAAGGTAAAACATCAAAACAAGACAAAACACTTTAGCAAATATGGTCAAACAAGAAAAAAAATACTTTTTGAACACCATAAGAGTAGGCTTCATCTTCCAATTCTGGTATGTTTCTCTTTTAGCCAACTTCTTCACAAAAGCTTTTGCAGGGACGTCATTGACGGTATACACAGACAACTATGATAGTATCTCATCTTTTACTTTGACCCTCACTTCCTCAATTTGTTCCTCATTTTCACCTTCCAAAGCACTGATATGGATGTCTGTTATGCCAGATCCGATGACCGTCATAGATCTTGAAAAGGTTGTTTGGAGTGGTAGGATGACGAGCTATTCTTTTTCTGGCTCCTGTCCTTCAATATTCGCCATTCTAGCTTCCTTTTTTTTTTTTATCCTAGGAACTTGCTTGTAGTAGTCTTTCTTAGGCTTATATCAAAGCCCAAATCTCTGGTCAGCACACTTCAGTCTCATCAAATTTACTTGCTCAAGCATCCCAGTATCAGGATCATACTAAAACGGAATCTCATGCTTCCGGAAGCAATTAGCAGCCATTCTTGTCGCTTTTGAGATTTTCAACCTTCTTAGCACAATGCTTTTAGGAACCCATTCAACATCTTCAAAAGCGTGAATATTCCTATCTTTATAGTCTTCTAACTTAATGAAATGTACAACCACATTCTTAATCATAAAAATCATCTCTTCAGCCTTAAACGTTATTAACATCCCATTCATAATGTATTTTAGGCAATGGTGTAATGAGGAAGTTACTGCTCCAACCACATAATCCATGTTCTTCCTAACAATATATTATAAGAAGGATGGATATTCATCACTTACAGTGTCATCAAGAACACTTGTGGCCCCACATATAACTCCACTTCTAGGATCCCAATTATCTACCTTGGCGATCCATCATATTCTCTTGCCATCATGGGACTAGGTCTCATGTGGAACTCATTGATGGTCATTTCTCTCAGCATATGCTTTTGAAGCACGTTCAGTACCGAACCATTATCGATTAATAACTTTCTTATTAGGATATCTTTGCATCACACCGTGATGTACAATGGCTTGTTATGCCTAGTACCATCAGGATTCAACTCATTTTCAGTGAACTATAGATAATTTGAAGCTTAGATTCTCTCCACCAAGTTCTCCACAGTTTCCTGATTGATATCCTAAGGCACGTACACCTCATTTAACACCTTTTATGGAGTCTTCTCATATGGTTCAGAGCTTAAAATCAATTACAACAATGATATTTTAGTAAGAGTCTTTTTAAGCTACTCAACAACACAATATTCATTATGTTTCATCAACTTTAGGAACTCAATGGTCTTTTCTTTAGTGATGGGTTTGTTCACCTCCTTCTTTAGGTCAACTACTTCTTTTCCCTTAGCCTTTCTTTGTTTCTCAAGTTCTTTCAAGGTAAAGCATATTTCATTACGGGTTAGGCCTCTGACTTCTGTTTGGAAGAAGGGCGTTGGTTTTGTGCTCTAGAAGGAGTACCCGTAGTTATGTGGTAAGACATTATAGTTTTCTTTATTTTCCACTGTAGGTTTAGACAAGATCAACTTGGGCAACCCATTTACAGTAAATTGCTCCCAACACACTTCTTTTTTTTTCCTAGGTTTATCCACCATGGATACCTCTCTACTCGTTCCTCCTTTAATTCTAAGAGTTCTTTGAATCAACATTTGTATCACCTTATTGTGGAAGTCTTCGCTATAATATCCCAATTACCAGGACAACATATCAACCATAATATAGGAAAAGAAAAGCATGGTAATTTTTTTTAATACCGAATTCATATAAAGCTTACCAAAATTTCTACCGAAATTTCAGCAGAATTTTCCCTATAATTGGGTATACCAAGTTATCGACAATTACCTACTTTTTAAAGTCTTTATAACCACAAAGGTCATTCATTTATCTTCCTCTCTGAGTACATTCACATCTCACTCTTGTGCTTCCCAAATCTTATCCTACAAAACTGGTTGAGCCCTTAAGTTAGCCAACAACGAACCCCTTGTCTCTATATTCAATTGGACTTGTAAACTCCCCAACTCCAAAAGTTCCCTACAGTCTCGTATTATTAATCTATTAATCATTTCCTTGCTTTTTAGCTTAAGGCATCAGCTACGACATTTGTCATTCCTAGGTGATAATCAATTATGCAATCGTAATCCTTGATTAGTTCTACCCACCTTCTCTAGCGCATGTTCAACTCTTTCTAGATCATCAAGTACTTAAGGCTTTTGTGATTGGTAAATATCTATACTTGAGCCCCGTACAAATAATATCTCCAAACCTTTAAGCCAAATACAACTGTGACTAATTTCAAATCGTGCACCGAATAGTTCATCTCATGTGTTTTCAGTTGTCTGGAGGTATAGGCAAATTACCTTGTCATGTTGTATTAATACACACCCCAGTCCTTTCTTGGAAGCATCAATATATACTACAATCCCTTCTGATCTTTCTAGGAGGGTCAACACTAGGGCCGATGTCAATATTTTCTTAAGTTCTTGGAAACTCCCCTTGCACTTTTTTATCCAATCAAAATTAACTCCTTTACGGGTCAATTGGGTCATTGGGGAAGCTATTTTCAAAAATCCCTTGATAAATCTTCGATAGTACCTAGCCAATCCTAAGAAGCTCTAAATCTCTATCATGTTTGTTAGTTGTTCCCATTTCAAAACAACTTCTACTTTCCTAGGGTCCACATAGATCCCCTTCTTAGATATGACATTGCCTAAAAATACCACTTCGGATAGCCAAAACTCACACTTGATTAACTTCGTATACAACTGATTCCTTCTCAATGTTTTCAATACTATCATCAGATGTTGTTCATGTTCTTCTCAAGAGTGAGGGTAAACTAGGATGTCATCAACAAATACTACCACTAACTTATCCAGATACGGTCGGAAGACCTTGTTCATTAAGTCCATAAACATTATTGGAGTGTTTATTAATCCAAAAGGCTGTACCATAAATTACCTTGTCATGCTGTACAAGAGGTGTTAGAGAAAGGATTTACTAAGAACTCATAGTGTTCATAGCCAGTCTTGAAAGTCGTCTTCTGAATGTCTTGCTCTTTAATTCTTAGTCGGTGGTACCCCGACCTTAAATCAATTTTAGAAAACATTTGTACCCCCTTCAACTAGTCAAATAAGTCGTCAATCCTAGGTAATGGATACTTATTTTTAACTATCACTTTGTTAAGTTGTCGGTAGTCTATGCACAACCAGAATGTTCCATCCTTCTTCTATACAAACAATATTGGGGCTCCCCAAAATTAGTTGTTGAGTTGGATAAATCCTTTCTCTAACACCTCTTGTAGTTGAGTCTTCAGTTCTACTAATTTGATTGGGGCCATCCTATAAGGAGCTTGCGACACTGGGGTCATACCCGACAAAACTTCTATTAATACTTCAACCTCTCGTCCCGGAGGTAATCCTAGCATGTCTTCTAGAAATACTCGTGCTATTGGGATTTCTGTCAATCTCATTTCTTTTCCTCACCAATTTTCTAGCAGTGAGTGTTGACACCAATCCCCCCCCACACACTCCATTTCTTTCGCCTTTAAATTTCACCTCCTTACCATCAGGTGTCCTAAGGGACACCATTTTAGTAAGACAATTTACATTAGCATGATATGTGTTAAGCCAATCCATCTCTAGGATCATGTCAAAGTCTTGTATCTCTAAAGGAATTAGATCTACCCCGCATTCACACCCTCTTACATTCACTCGACACCTTTTATAGACATCATCTACTATTATCCCTTCCCCTAATGAAGTACAAATTATCAAGCCCTTATTTAATCTATTTACAAGTATTTGTAATCTATTCACAAATCTTTGTGTTATAAATGAATGTGTAGCCCCTAAGTCTATTAGTACATAACTCTCAAAACCATTAATTAGAGTTACACATGCCACTACTTATATCGATGTCTTGGCTGTCTGTTGGTTCAAGTGGTACACTCTACTTGGGGTCCTATTTTCTTGACTCCGACCTGACTGAGTGAGCTGAGTCTCTTCCCTAATTGGCATATCCATAGTGACTGAATGTTATTGGCTCTGAGTCTATGCTCGGTTAGGGCAATTTCTTCTGAAGTGCCTGTACTCCCCACATAAATGACACCTATCCTCTAAGTATTGACAATCCTTCCATCTATGCCCTTCTTGTTGACAAATGAAACACCTTTCGAACGTAACCCTATAATCTCCTAAATGGAAGTGGCTGCAGACTCTGCATCGTGGAAAGGAAAAAATCATCTTATATATAGTTCCTGACAACCCGCCACCCTGAACCAACCCTGATCTATTACCACCAGTCCCGTATCCAATTCAACCTGGCTGAGCATACCTGCCTGAAGATCCCTCGATGGAAAGGCTATCCCCTTTCTATAACTTTGTGATTGGGTTTTCCATCTACTCCTCTTAGAGAAAAGAGGTCTGCTTAAGCTAGGAATAGGCTCCTTTATTTTTCATGCCCTCAACTCCCTTCTATGTCCTAATGTAAGGTTATTTCTCATTTAGTACTAACTCCAAAGTCTGGGCCACCTCTACCAACCCCCTCATGATGCGAGGTTGGAAAGTTACCGATCCCTTTCTCAATTTCCTTTAGAGACCATCCCGAAACCTTTCAATTTGGTGTTGTTCTGTAGGCAGTAGTGCAATGGAAAAAGTGGAGAGGTCTTGGAAATGTCTCTCATACTGTCCCACAGTAATGGTTCCCTACTTCAACCCTAAGAACTCTTGTTCCTTTCTTCTCTGATGTTGTCGGGAGTAGTATCTGACTTCAAACTCTCTATAGAAGTTGGCCCATACAAGTGTTTCTCTTGCCCTATGGTTTATCACTATGATCCACCAGGTTTGAGCATTTTCAGCCAACAATTATGCCACACAATTCATTCTCATCTCTTCAGGCACGAGAATCTGAGTAAGTGACTTCTCTATCATTCAAAGTCACTGTCCTGTGACTTCTGCGTTCTTGTCCTCCAAAAAGGGTAGACATCCCATATCATTTATGTTCTTGACCCAATGGACCAGGGTATGAGTGGTCTCCCGACTGGTTGAACTTGTAGCCACTATTATACCTAATAGAATAGCCTTGACTAGTTGTTCAAAATAAGCAGGGTCTGACAACATAGGAGATGTCTCTGGTGGTGCTGTAAGTGGAGCCCTTTCTGGTTGAGCTGTCACCAGCGGTGCACCTCTTTGAATAGGTGGCTCTCTTGGTGCCACTTGTGGTTGACTCTTTGGTGAATGGGATGCAGTATCATCCAATAGATCAACTTCATGATCCCTCACCTCATCATTAGAGTTTGTCTGTTCTTGTCCTAAAGATGGTCCAACCATCGTTCCTCTACGTGTATGTACCATCCTGAAACAACCATTTAGCTTCCTATCAACAATCTCAAATAATCATTATTTTATTTGCACTTCATTTTATCACCACATCATTTCTAGAACCCTAACCAGGGCTCTGATATCAAAATTGTAACATCCTAGTTACCAGGACAACATATCAACCATAGTATAGGAAAAGAAAAACATGATAATGTTTTTTGAATACCAAATTCATACAAGGCTCACTAAAATTTCTACCAAAATTTCGGTAGAGTTTCCCCTATAATTAGATATACCAAGTTATCAACAATTGTTTACTTTTCAAAGTCTTTATAACCATATAGATCATTCATCTTAATACCTATTTCATGTCATCTCAACCTCAAAATCATTATCAACATCATATATACATTTCATCTTTCAGTGTTAATATCATACATATTTGTACGAATATAACTCAAAACATACGTTAGACAAAAAAAACCTATTAAATCACTCATGTATGATTATCCTAGGACACACACACACACACACACACACATATATATATATATAGAGAGAGAGAGAGAGAGAGAAAATTAGTCTAAAACGCACATATAAATTAGTTTCGAAAAATACTTAGTTATCATTCTACCATAAGCTTGCTCTTCAATCTCATCTCCATTACTAACATATTACAAACAATGCATGAATCAAAAGGTCTTATTTTCTGGTTGTAATGGGGCTAAGGTTAAGGTGAGGTAAAAGAGAGTAAAAGAAAAGGTTCAAACCAAAGAAAGTAGAGCATTCTGAAAAATGATATTTCAAACAAGATATTCCATCAAAGCACATAAATTTTCCATCTTTAATCACCAATGCTTAACTTCTTTTGATTTCAAGCTTTTTCAACATAAAATCTTAAGAACATAAAGGAACACTTTTTTCTTTTCTTTTTCTTTTTTTCTTTTCTTTTCTTTTTCTTTTTTCTTTTTTTTTTACCTTTGGCAACTTTGCCCATCTTTTCATCAAGCATCACTTCTTCTTTCTTTTCACATAATTTCCAACCATAATTCCATGAAATATCACTAGTATATGCTCTACTAATCCTTGGCCAAGGGAAAAGGAAAACATATATAAAGTTAAGGCTTATACATGGATAAAGCAAAGAAAAGATAAACAAGCTCAAAAGGGGTTTACTAAGGATAATATGCTTTAGGTTGGCTTTTTGGCTCAAGTGGTTAAAATTCCTAATGCCTTTATCATCTTCATGTATGTATGTAATATGAATGTAATCTCAACAAGATATGAAGCAAGTTCTAAAG
>Ga0307515_10007261_pt1 | contig 21944 bp, 17 predicted proteins | sample 17_EM_MG_FD_194513 | JGI IMG/M metagenome (GOLD analysis project Ga0307515, IMG submission 194513) | Populus trichocarpa ectomycorrhiza microbial communities from riparian zone in the Pacific Northwest, United States - 17_EM | ecosystem: Host-associated > Plants > Roots > Unclassified | place...
ACCCAAAGCCCGTCACAGCCTGACGGGCTTCGGCGTCTCAAGAAGACGTAAGTGAATTGAAGGCCGCAAGGCCGCAGGAATCAAAGCCCCAAGATGGCAACTTCTCAAATCGAAACCGTGAGTACGAGTGCAGACAAGGCCAAGTTGGCCGCGGCTGTCGTGCTCGCGGTGGGCGCCATCGTGGCGTTCTACCTGCTCTCGCGCCAAGGTGCGATCGTGCAGTGGGCCGCTTTGCTGGTGGGCCTCGCTGCCGCGGTCGGCGCGTTCGCGAGCTCGGAGAACGGCCGCCAGTTGTGGGCCTTCGGCCGCGATTCGTGGCGTGAGGTCAAGAAGGTCGTCTGGCCGACGCGCAAGGAAGCGATCCAGATGACGGCCTATGTGTTTGCCTTCGTCGCGGTCATGTCCGTCTTCCTTTGGCTCACCGACAAGACGCTCGAATGGGTGTTTTTCGACCTCATTCTGGGCTGGAGAAAATAATGACTGACGAAGCTGTCGAAGCCACGCCGGATGTCCATCCTCTGCTGGTCCCTGCTGCCAACCCCGACTTGCGTTGGTACGTGGTGCATGCGTACTCGGGCATGGAAAAGGCCGTGGAGCGCAACATCCTCGAGCGCATCAATCGTGCCGGCATGCAAAGCAAGTTCGGCCGCATCCTGGTGCCGACCGAGGAAGTGGTCGAGATCAAGAACGGCCAGAAGCGCACCACCGAGCGCCGCTTCTTCCCGGGTTACGTGCTGGTCGAGATGATCATGGACGACGAAAGCTGGCACCTGGTGAAGCACACCAACAAGGTGACGGGCTTCGTCGGCGGCGCGAAGAACCGTCCGGCTCCGATCTCGCAGAAAGAGGTCGAGGACATCGTCGGCCAGATGCAGCAGGGCACCGAGAAGCCGCGCCACAAGGTGGAGTTCGTCGTCGGCGAATTCGTGCGCGTCAAGGAAGGCCCGTTCACGGACTTCAACGGCACGGTCGAGGAAGTCAACTACGAGAAGAGCAAGGTGCGCGTGTCGGTCATGATCTTTGGCCGCGCAACGCCCGTCGAACTCGAATTCAGCCAGGTCGAAAAGACCTGAGGACAAGTTCCAGCCCTGCGCTTCCCGACTCGGCGCTGGGCTTCCTTCGAAGAGTCGTCAACCCCGGGGAGCCGCAGCCGAGAAGGCCAAGGCGCTATCACCCGCAAGGAGTAAAGCATGGCGAAAAAAATCGTCGGCTTCATCAAGCTGCAAGTGCCAGCTGGTAAAGCCAATCCGTCGCCGCCGATCGGCCCCGCACTGGGTCAACGCGGTTTGAACATCATGGAATTCTGCAAGGCGTTCAACGCGCAGACCCAAGGCGTCGAGCCGGGCCTGCCGCTGCCGGTGGTCATCACCGCGTTCGCCGACAAGAGCTTCACCTTCATCATCAAGACGCCGCCGGCGATTACCTTGATCAAGAAGGCCATCAAGCTCGAGAAGGGTTCTGCTCGTCCGCACACCGACAAGGTCGGCAAGATCACGCGCGCCCAGCTCGAAGAGATCGCCAAGGCCAAGATGAAGGACCTGACCGCTGCCGACCTGGACGCCGCGGTTCGCACCATCGCCGGCTCTGCCCGTTCGATGGGCGTGAATGTGGAGGGCGTGTAAATGGCCAAGATCACCAAGAAGCAAAAAGCGGTCGTGGGCAAGGTCGACAGCAACAAGCTGTACCCGCTGCTCGATGCGATCGGCATCGTCAAGGAAGCCGCCACCGCGAAGTTCGATGAGTCGATCGACGTGGCCGTGCAACTCGGCATCGACGCCAAGAAGTCGGACCAGGTCGTGCGCGGCGCCGTCGTGCTGCCCAACGGCACCGGCAAGACCAAGCGCGTCGCGGTGTTCGCCCAGGGCGCCAAGGCTGAAGAAGCCAAGGCCGCCGGCGCCGACATCGTCGGCATGGACGACCTCGCTGCGATGGTGAAGGCTGGCGACATGCCTTTCGACGTCGTGATCGCCGCACCGGACGCGATGCGCGTCGTCGGAACGCTGGGCCAGATCCTGGGCCCACGCGGCCTGATGCCGAACCCGAAGGTCGGCACCGTGACGCCCGACGTCGCGACCGCCGTCAAGAACGCCAAGGCAGGCCAGGTCCAGTTCCGCGTCGACAAGGCCGGCATCGTGCACGGCACGATCGGCCGTCGTTCGTTCGACACCGACAAGCTGCAAGGCAACCTCGTGGCGCTGATCGAGGCGCTGGTCAAGGCCAAGCCGGCCACCAGCAAGGGCGTGTTCCTGCGCAAGGTGGCTGTGTCGTCGACGATGGGTGTGGGTGTCCGCGTGGACACGCAAACCATCGCCGCGCAGGCCTGATTTTGAGAATTTGCCTTGCTGCCGGTCAAACGGTGGCGGGGCGATGTGGTGGGCCGGGGCGGCGTTCTTCGCTGCTTCGGGCCATCCAAGACCGCTGGTGTGCAGTGAAGGCTGCACTTAATCGTTTCACCTTCTCGTGAGGCAATCAGCGCAGATGGCGATCCCACTGCAAGGAATTCGTTTCCGAAACAGTTGGTCGCTGCATGAAGCGCGTTCCGAGGCTTTGGCCGAGGGGCGCATTAAAAGGAGTAGACCTTGAGTCTGAATCGCAGTGAGAAAGAAGCGGTCATCAGTGATGTGACCAGCCTCGCCGCAAAAGCTCAAACGCTCGTGCTGGCGGAATACCGTGGCATCACGGTTGCCGATATGACCAAACTGCGCAACGACGCGCGCAGCAAGGGTGTGACTCTCAGCGTGTTCAAGAACACGCTGGCACGCCGTGCTGTCGCGGGTAGCGCGTTTGAGATCGTCGGCGACCAGATGACTGGTCCGCTGATCTACGGCTTTTCCGAAGACGCTGTGGCCGCCGCGAAGGTGGTGGCCGATTTCGCGAAGACCAACGACAAGTTGGTGATTCGCGGCGGCGCGTTCGGCGGCAAGGCCCTGGACGTGAACGGCGTGAAGCAACTGGCCAACATTCCTTCGAAGGAAGTGTTGCTGGCACAGCTGCTGGGCTTGTTGCAATCCCCGATCTCGCGCACGGCCCGTGTTCTGGCCGCGCTTGCCGAGAAACGTGGTGGTGGCGAAGCACCGGCCGACGCTCCGGCCGCAGAAGGAGTCGCCGCGTAAGCGCGCGACTTTTCACCCAACTTATTTAGGAAATCAAAATGGCATTCGATAAAGACGCATTTTTGACCGCGCTCGACAGCATGACGGTCCTGGAACTCAACGACCTGGTGAAAGCCATCGAAGAGAAGTTCGGCGTGAGCGCCGCAGCCATGTCGGCACCCGCAGCCGGCGGTGGCGCTGCCGCAGCGGTGGTTGAAGAGCAGACCGAATTCAACGTCATGCTGATGGATGCAGGCGCGAACAAGGTGCAGGCGATCAAGGCTGTGCGCGAAATCACCGGCCTGGGCCTCAAGGAAGCCAAGGACCTGGTGGAAGCCGCTCCCAAGGCTGTCAAGGAAGGCCTGTCGAAGGCAGACGCCGAAGTCGCCAAGAAGAAGCTGGAAGACGCTGGCGCCAAGGTGGAACTGAAGTAATTCAGTCTCCCTGAAGGGCTGGAGGTGCCTGAAAAGGCCCTCCAGCCTTTGCCGCTTTCAGAGCGCACCCAAAAGCCGGCTTGGCGCCGGCTTTCCCGAAGACCCTGGGGTCGACGGAAAAGCAAAAGCCAAGACGTTTTTTGAGTGTCTTCTGACCCCGACTGCAGAAGACCCCTTGGTTCGGGTGATGTGCAACGCATCACCGTCCGCCAGGGCTGGTAGTGGCCAGCCGCCAAGGAGAGTGGTGCTCGAGCACCAGCCCCCAAGTCGCTGAAGATCTCAAGCTCCGGAGCTCTCATGGCCCAAACGTCCGCGTACAGTTACACCGAACGCAAGCGCATCCGAAAGAATTTCGGTAATCGCGACAGCGTCGTCGAAATCCCCTACCTGCTGCAGATGCAGAAAGACGCGTACACCGCGTTCCTGCAGGCAGGCATCCCGCCCCAGAAACGCACCGTAGAAGGCCTGCAGGCCGCATTCGACGCCGCCTTCCCTATCGTCTCGCACAACGGTTTCGTCGAGATGAAGTTCCTCGAGTACAACCTCGCGAAGCCCGCTTTCGACGTGCGCGAGTGCCAGACCCGCGGCCTGACTTTCGCCTCGGCCGTGCGTGCCAAGGTGCAGCTCATCATCTATGACCGCGAGTCCTCGACTTCGCAGTCGAAGGTGGTCAAGGAAGTGAAGGAACAAGAGGTCTACATGGGCGAAGTGCCGCTCATGACCGACAAGGGCTCGTTCATCATCAACGGCACCGAGCGCGTCATCGTGTCGCAGCTGCACCGTTCGCCGGGCGTGTTCTTCGAGCACGACAAGGGCAAGACCCACAGCTCGGGCAAGCTGCTGTTCTCGGCCCGCGTGATCCCCTACCGCGGCTCGTGGCTCGACTTCGAGTTCGACCCGAAGGACATGCTGTACTTCCGCGTCGACCGCCGCCGCAAGATGCCGGTCACGATCCTGCTCAAGGCCATCGGCCTGAACCCGGAATCGATCCTCGCGAACTTCTTCGTGAACGACAACTTCCGCCTGATGGACAGCGGCGCGCAGATGGAGTTCGTCTCTGAGCGCCTGCGCGGTGAAGTCGCCCGCTTCGACATCACCGACAAGTCCGGCAAGGTCGTGGTCGCCAAGGACAAGCGCGTCACCGCGCGCCACACGCGCGAACTCGAGCAGACAAATACCACGCACATCAGCGTGCCGGAAGACTTCCTGGTCGGCCGCGTGATCGCGCGCAACATCGTCGATGCCGACTCCGGCGAGATCCTGGCCAAGGCCAACGACGAGCTGACCGAAGCATTGCTGAAGAAGCTGCGCGCCGCCGGCGTGCAGGACGTGCAGGCCATCTACACGAACGAACTCGACCAGGGCGCGTACATCTCGCAGACCCTGCGCATCGACGAGACGGTGGACGAGTTTGCCGCCCGCGTCGCGATCTACCGCATGATGCGCCCCGGCGAGCCGCCGACGGAAGACGCGGTGCAGGCCCTGTTCCAGCGCCTGTTCTACAACCCCGACACCTACGACCTGTCGCGCGTCGGCCGCATGAAGTTCAACGCCAAGGTCGGCCGCGACGAGTCGACCGGCCCGATGGTGCTGACCAACGAGGACATCCTGGCCGTGGTCAAGATCCTCGTCGACCTGCGCAATGGCCGCGGCGAAGTGGACGACATCGACCATCTGGGCAATCGCCGCGTGCGCTGCGTCGGCGAACTCGCCGAGAACCAGTACCGCACGGGACTGGCCCGCATCGAGAAGGCCGTCAAGGAGCGTCTGGGCCAGGCCGAGCAAGAGCCGCTGATGCCGCACGACCTGATCAACAGCAAGCCGATCTCGGCCGCGCTGAAGGAATTCTTCGGCGCCTCGCAGCTGTCGCAGTTCATGGACCAGACCAATCCGCTGTCCGAGATCACGCACAAGCGCCGCGTCTCGGCCCTCGGCCCGGGCGGTTTGACGCGCGAGCGTGCCGGCTTCGAAGTGCGCGACGTGCACGTCACGCACTACGGCCGCGTGTGCCCGATCGAAACGCCTGAAGGTCCGAACATCGGCCTGATCAACTCGCTGGCCCTGTACGCCCGCCTGAACGAATACGGCTTCATCGAGACGCCGTACCGCCGCGTGGTCGACAGCAAGGTCACGATGGACATCGACTACCTGTCGGCCATCGAAGAAGGCAAGTACGTCATCGCGCAGGCCAACGCCGCGCTCGACAAGGACGGCAAGCTGACCGGCGACCTGGTGTCGGCACGCGAAACCGGCGAGTCGATCCTGGTCGGCGCCGAGCGCGTCCAGTACATGGACGTGTCGCCGGCGCAGATCGTGTCGGTGGCTGCATCGCTGGTTCCGTTCCTGGAGCACGACGATGCGAACCGCGCGCTGATGGGCGCCAACATGCAGCGCCAGGCCGTGCCTGTGCTGCGCCCCGAAAAGGCCTTCGTCGGTACCGGCATCGAGCGCGTCTCCGCGGTCGACTCGGGCACCGTGGTCGTTGCGACCCGCGGCGGTATCGTCGACTATGTCGATGCCACCCGCATCGTGGTCCGCGTGAACGACGCCGAAGCGGCTGCCGGTGAAGTCGGTGTGGACATCTACAACCTGATCAAGTATCAGCGTTCGAACCAGAACACCAACATCCACCAGCGCCCGATCGTCAAGCGCGGCGACAAGATCGCCAAGGGCGACGTGGTGGCCGACGGCGCCTCCACCGACCTCGGCGAACTGGCCCTGGGCCAGAACATGCTGGTCGCGTTCATGCCCTGGAACGGCTACAACTTCGAAGACTCGATCCTGATCAGCGAACGCGTCGTGGCCGAAGACCGCTACACCTCGATCCACATCGAGGAACTGGTGGTGATGGCCCGCGACACCAAGCTAGGCGCCGAGGAAATCACGCGCGACATCCCGAACCTGGCCGAGCAGCAGCTCAACCGCCTGGACGAGTCGGGGATCATCTACGTCGGCGCCGAAGTGCAGCCCGGCGACACGCTGGTCGGCAAGGTCACGCCCAAGGGCGAAACCACGCTGACGCCTGAAGAGAAGCTGCTGCGCGCGATTTTCGGCGAGAAGGCTTCCGACGTGAAGGACACCTCGCTGCGTGTCGACCAGGGCTCGCAAGGCACCGTGATCGACGTCCAGGTGTTCACCCGCGAAGGCATCACGCGCGACAAGCGTGCCCAGCAGATCATCGACGACGAGCTGAAGCGCTTCCGCCTCGACCTGAACGACCAGCTTCGCATCGTCGAAGCCGACGCGTTCGACCGGATCGAGAAGCTCCTGAACGGCAAGGCTGCCAACGGTGGGCCGAACAAGCTCGCCAAGGGCACCAAGCTCGACAAGGCCTACCTGTCGTCGATCGAGAAGTTCCATTGGTTCGACATCCGCCCGGCGGACGACGAAGTGGCGGGGCAGCTCGAGTCGATCAAGAACTCGCTCGAGCAGACGCGCCACAGCTTCGACCTCGCATTCGAAGAGAAGCGCAAGAAGCTCACGCAGGGCGACGAGCTGCCCGCGGGCGTGCTCAAGATGGTCAAGGTCTACCTGGCCGTCAAGCGCCGCCTGCAGCCCGGCGACAAGATGGCCGGCCGCCACGGCAACAAGGGTGTGGTGTCGAAGATCGTTCCGGTCGAAGACATGCCCCACATGGCCGACGGCACGCCGTGCGACATCTGCCTGAATCCGCTGGGCGTGCCCTCGCGGATGAACGTGGGCCAGGTGCTCGAAGTGCATCTGGGCTGGGCCGGCAAGGGCATCGGCCAACGCATCGGCGACATGCTGCAGGCCGAAGCCAAGGTGGCCGAGCTGCGCAAGTTCATGGACCAGCTCTACAACGGCTCGGGCCGCAAGGAAGACCTGAGCAAGCTCAGCGACGCCGACGTGTTCGAGATGGCCGAGAACCTGTCGACCGGCGTGCCTTTCGCAACCCCGGTGTTCGACGGCGCTTCGGAAGAAGAGATCCGCGGCATGCTCAAGCTGGCGTATCCGGAAGACATCGCCAAGGCTAAGGGCCTGACCGACACCCGCACCCAGGCCTACCTGTTCGACGGCCGCACCGGCGACCAGTTCGAGCGTCCGGTCACTGTCGGCTACATGCACGTGCTCAAGCTGCACCATCTGGTGGACGACAAGATGCACGCGCGCTCGACCGGCCCGTACAGCCTGGTCACGCAGCAGCCGCTGGGCGGCAAGGCGCAATTCGGCGGCCAGCGTTTCGGGGAAATGGAAGTGTGGGCGCTCGAAGCCTATGGCGCTGCCTACGTCCTGCAGGAAATGCTGACAGTGAAGTCCGACGACGTCGTGGGCCGTACCAAGGTGTACGAAAGCATCGTCAAGGGCGAACACTCGATCGAAGCCGGCATGCCGGAATCGTTCAATGTGCTGGTCAAGGAAATCCGTTCCTTGGGCCTGGACATCGAACTCGAACGCTCATAAGCACAACAAGGAAAGAGTCACATGAAGTCATTACTCGACCTGTTCAAGCAATTCACGCCCGACGAGCATTTCGATGCCATCCGCATCGGCATGGCGTCGCCCGAGAAGATCCGTTCGTGGTCTTTCGGCGAAGTGAAGAAGCCCGAGACCATCAACTACCGTACCTTCAAGCCGGAGCGCGACGGCCTGTTCTGCGCCAAGATCTTCGGCCCGATCAAGGACTACGAGTGCCTGTGCGGCAAGTACAAGCGCCTGAAGCACCGCGGCGTGATCTGCGAGAAGTGCGGCGTTGAAGTCACGCAGACCAAGGTGCGCCGCGAGCGCATGGGTCACATCGACCTGGCCGCGCCCTGCGCGCACATCTGGTTCCTGAAGTCGCTGCCCTCGCGCCTGGGCCTCGTGCTCGACATGACGCTGCGCGACATCGAACGCGTGCTGTATTTCGAAGCCTACGTGATCACCGACCCCGGCATGACCCCGCTGAAGAAGTTCGGCATCATGTCCGAGGACGACTATGACGCGAAGCGCAAGGAATACGGTGACGAGTTCATCGCCAAGATGGGCGCCGAAGGCATCAAGGACCTGCTCGAAGGCATCGAACTCGACAGCGAAATCGAGAAGCTGCGCGGCGACCTGACCGGCTCCGAAGTCAAGGTCAAGAAGAACTCCAAGCGCCTGAAGGTGCTGGAAGCCTTCCGCAAGTCGGGCATCAAGCCCAACTGGATGGTGCTCGACGTGCTGCCCGTGCTGCCGCCGGACCTGCGTCCGCTGGTGCCGCTGGACGGCGGCCGCTTCGCGACCTCCGATCTGAACGACCTCTATCGTCGCGTCATCAACCGCAATTCCCGCCTGCGCCGCCTGCTCGAACTGAAGGCGCCGGAAATCATCGCGCGCAACGAGAAGCGGATGCTCCAGGAAGCGGTCGACTCGCTGCTGGACAACGGCCGTCGCGGCAAGGCCATGACGGGCGCCAACAAGCGCGCGCTCAAGTCTCTGGCCGACATGATCAAGGGCAAGAGCGGTCGTTTCCGCCAGAACCTGCTGGGCAAGCGCGTCGACTACTCGGGCCGTTCGGTCATCGTGGTCGGCCCGACGCTCAAGCTGCACCAGTGCGGCCTGCCGAAGCTGATGGCGTTGGAACTGTTCAAGCCCTTCATCTTCTCGCGCCTCGAAGCCATGGGCATCGCGACCACCATCAAGGCGGCCAAGAAGGAAGTCGAATCCGGCACGCCGGTGGTGTGGGACATCCTGGAAGAGGTGATCAAGGAACATCCGGTGATGCTGAACCGCGCACCGACCCTGCACCGCCTCGGCATCCAGGCCTTCGAGCCGATCCTGATCGAAGGCAAGGCGATCCAGCTGCATCCGCTGGTCTGCGCAGCCTTCAACGCCGACTTCGACGGCGACCAGATGGCCGTTCACGTGCCGCTGTCGGTGGAAGCGCAGATGGAAGCCCGCACGCTGATGCTGGCCTCCAACAACGTGCTGTTCCCGGCCAACGGCGAGCCGTCGATCGTGCCTTCGCAGGACGTGGTGCTGGGCCTGTACTACACGTCCCGCGAGCGCATCAACGGCAAGGGCGAGGGCCTGATCTTCTCCGACATCGGCGAAGTGCAGCGCGCGCTCGACGCCAACGTGGTCGAGCTCACCGCCAAGGTCAGCGTGCGCATCACCGAGTACACGAAGGACAAGGAAACGGGCGTGTTCACGCCCAAGACCGAGCTCGTCGATACGACCGTGGGCCGCGCGCTGCTGTCCGAGATCCTGCCCAAGGGCCTGCCGTTCTCGAACATCAACAAGGCGCTGAAGAAGAAGGAAATCTCCAAGCTCATCAACGTCTCGTTCCGCAAGTGCGGCCTGAAGGAGACCGTGGTCTTCGCCGACAAGCTGCTGCAGAACGGCTTCCGCCTGGCGACCAAGGCCGGCATCTCGATCGCCATCGACGACATGCTGGTGCCGGCCGAAAAGCACGGCATCATCGAGCGCTCCGCCAAGGAAGTGAAAGAGATCGAGCAGCAGTACGTCTCCGGCCTGGTCACCTCCGGCGAGCGCTACAACAAGGTGGTGGACATCTGGGGCAAGGCCGGCGATGAAGTGTCGAAGGTCATGATGGCCAAGCTCTCGAAGGAGCGGGTCATCGACCGCCACGGCAAGGACGTAGAGCAGGAGTCCTTCAACTCGATCTACATGATGGCCGACTCGGGCGCCCGCGGTTCCGCCGCGCAGATCCGCCAGGTCGCCGGCATGCGCGGCCTGATGGCCAAGCCCGACGGCTCGATCATCGAGACGCCCATCACCGCGAACTTCCGCGAAGGCCTGAACGTGCTGGAGTACTTCATCTCCACCCACGGTGCCCGAAAGGGTCTGGCCGACACCGCGCTGAAGACCGCGAACTCCGGCTACCTGACGCGTCGCCTGGTCGACGTGACCCAGGATCTGGTGGTGATCGAGCAAGACTGCGGCACGCAGGACGGCGCCGTGATGCGCGCGATCGTCGAGGGCGGTGAAGTCATCGAATCGCTGCGCGACCGCATTCTCGGCCGCACCGCGGCCGAAGACGTCGTGCATCCGGAAACGCGCGCGGTGCTGGCCCAGGCCGGCGACATGCTCGACGAAGACGTGATCGAAGCGCTCGAGCTGGAAGGCGTCGACGAGGTCAAGGTGCGCACGGCGCTGACCTGCTCGACCCGCTTCGGCCTGTGCGCCAAGTGCTACGGCCGGGACCTCGGACGCGGCGGCCTGGTCAACAACGGCGAAGCGGTCGGTGTGATCGCGGCCCAGTCGATCGGCGAACCCGGCACCCAGCTCACGATGCGCACCTTCCACATCGGTGGTGCGGCTTCGCGTGCGGCGGTGGCCTCGAGCGTCGAAGCCAAGTCCAACGGCGTGATCGGCTTCAACGCCACGATGCGCTACGTGACCAACAGCAAGAGCGAATTGGTCGTGATTGCGCGTTCGGGCGAGATCGTCATCCATGACGAGCACGGCCGCGAGCGCGAACGCCACAAGGTGCCGTACGGCGCCACGCTGGCGGTCAAGGCCGACCAGCAGGTCAAGGCCGGTCACGTGCTCGCCAACTGGGACCCGCTGACGCGCCCCATCATCACGGAGTTCGCCGGCAAGACCAAGTTCGAGAACGTCGAGGAAGGCCTCACGGTCGCGAAGCAGGTCGACGAGGTCACGGGCCTGTCGACGCTGGTGGTGATCGATCCGAAGCGCCGCGGCGCGGCCAAGGTCGTGCGCCCGCAGGTGAAGCTGATCGACGCCTCGGGCAACGAAGTCAAGATCCCCGGCACCGACCACTCGGTGACCATCGGCTTCCCGATCGGGTCGCTGGTGCAGATCCGCGACGGCCAGGACGTGGGTCCCGGCGAAGTGCTGGCGCGCATTCCGGTCGAAGGCCAGAAGACGCGCGACATCACCGGCGGTCTGCCGCGCGTCGCAGAGCTGTTCGAGGCGCGTTCGCCCAAGGACAAGGGCATGCTGGCCGAGATGACCGGCACCGTGTCGTTCGGCAAGGAGACCAAGGGCAAGATCCGCCTGCAGATCACCGATCCGGAAGGCAAGGTCTGGGAAGACCTCGTGCCGAAGGAGAAGAACATCCTGGTGCACGAAGGCCAGGTGGTGAACAAGGGCGAAAGCGTGGTCGACGGACCGGCGGATCCGCAGGACATCCTGCGCCTGCTGGGCTCGGAAGAACTCGCGCGCTACATCGTGGACGAAGTGCAGGACGTGTACCGCTTGCAGGGTGTGAAGATCAACGACAAGCACATCGAGGTGATCGTTCGCCAGATGCTGCGCCGCGTCGTGGTCGAGAATCCGGGCGACACCAACCACATCGCCGGCGAACAGGTCGAACGCAGCGAAATGCTCAACACCAACGACGCCCTGCGCGCCGCCGACAAGCTGCCCGCGACGTTCACCAACCTGCTGCTGGGTATCACGAAGGCATCGCTCTCGACCGACAGCTTCATCAGCGCCGCATCGTTCCAGGAAACGACGCGCGTGCTGACCGAAGCCGCGATCATGGGCAAGCGCGACGAGCTGCGCGGCCTGAAGGAAAACGTCATCGTCGGCCGCCTGATCCCTGCGGGCACCGGCATGGCGTACCACCAGGCCCGCAAGGTCAAGGACGCGATGGACGAGGCCGAGCGCCGCGCGATCGCCGAGGCCGAAGCGGCCGACCTGGCTGCCAGCCCTTCGACCGACGATGCCAGCACGGCCGACGCCAGCGAAGGCGCCGCGACCGAATAAGGAACTGGTTAGCATCACCGGCATGACCGGTACCGAACGCCCCCCTTCCGCCCGCGGATGGGGGGCTTTCTTTTGGCAGGGGCGTTCATGAGCGGGGTTCCGGATTCGCTGCCGTACTGGATTCTTGGCGCGCTGGCGCTGTTCTGGTTCGTCGGCGCCTACAACCGCATCGTGCGCCTGCGCTCGGCGACCCTGCAGGCCTATGCGGCGCTCGATGCGGCGCTGGTGCGGCAGCTCGATTTCGTTCAGGCGCGCGTGGCCGACACGCCGCCCAACGGCGTCCCGCCCGATGCCTCCCTGCAAGGCGCCGCCGGCCAACTGGTGACGCTTCTTGCCGCCACGCGCCTGCGTCCGCTCGATCCCGCCGGCATCGCCGCACTGGCGACGGCGCTGCACGTCATGCTCGGGGCCTGGCAGCGGCTGCATCCCGATGCGGTGGTCAGCTTCGAGGCCGACGGCACACTGTCGCGGCCCGCGCCGCTCAACGGCAAAGGCGAGGCACTCGCCGGCGCGGCGCCGATGGCCTGGCCCGAACCCTCGGCCGCGGCCGAGATCGCGCGCAGCCAGTTCAACCTGGCCGTGGACCAGTACAACGCGGCGATCGCACAGTTCCCGGCGCTCCTGGTGGCGTGGATCATGCAGCTGCGACCGGCAGCGCCCCTGCGCTGATCCTGCGTCACCTCATCATCGAAACCAAGTTGGCCGACACTCCAGACCCCATCCACGCATCGCCGCCCTTTTCTCCGCCGCTGTGGCGCCAGCTGCAGCTCGCCGCGGTCGCGCTCGCCGCGATCCGCAGCGGCGTTTCGGGCTCCGTGGCCTTCGAGGCGGTGGAGCCGTCGCTGCGGCCGGGCGTGCAGGCCCTGGGCTTCCAGGTGCTGCGCTGGCTCGGCCGGGCCGAGGCCCTGCGCCGGCAACTGGCCAAGCGCACGCCGCCGCCGGCTGCCGATGCCTTGCTCTGCACCGCGCTCGCGCTGGCGTGGAACGCCGAGCATTCGCCTTACGAACCCTTCACCCTGGTCGACCAGGCGGTCGAGGCGGCCAAGCGCAATCCCGGCACGCGGGCCCAGGCGAGCTTCATCAATGCCTGTCTGCGTCGCTTCCTGCGCGAACGCGACGAGCTGGTCGCGGCCACCGAGCGCGAACCGGTCGCGCAGTGGAACCATCCGCGCTGGTGGATCGAGCGCCTCAAGCGCGACCATCCGCGCGACTGGCAGCGCGTGCTGGCGACCGACAACACGCAGGCGCCGATGACGCTGCGCGTCAACACACGCAAGGGCGACGTCGCTTCCTATCAAGGCGCTCTGGCGGCCGTCGGCCTGCAGGCCGTTCCCGTGGCCGCCAGCGGCTTGCAGCTGCTGCGGGCGCGCCCGGTCCAGGAACTGCCGGGATTTGCCGCAGGCGAATGCTCGGTACAGGATGCGGCCGCCCAGCTCGCCGCGCCGCTGCTGCTCGACGGCCTGCGTGGCGAGGCGCCGCTGCGGGTGCTCGATGCCTGCGCGGCACCGGGCGGCAAGACCGCCCATCTGCTCGAAGTCGCGGGGCCGGATGCGATCGAACTCACGGCGCTGGAAGTCGACGCCGCCCGCAGCCGGCGCATCGACGAAACGCTGGTCCGGCTCGGCATGAGCGCCAAAGTCGTTGTGGCCGACGCCGCGCGGCCGGCCGAGTGGTGGGACGGCCGGCCTTTCGACGCCATCCTGCTCGACGCGCCATGCACCGCTTCGGGCATCGTGCGGCGGCATCCCGACGTGCGATGGCTGCGGCGCGAGAGCGACACCGGGCAGCTGGCGCTCCAGCAGGCGATGCTGCTGGCCGCCCTGTGGCCCCTGGTCCGGCCCGGCGGCCGCCTGCTGTATTGCACCTGTTCGGTCTTTCGCGAAGAAGGGATGCACCAGATCGATGCGTTCCTTGCACACAACACCGATGCGCGTTTGCTGCCCTCGCCGGGGCATTTGCTGCCGCAAAGCGGGGTGATTGCCCGTGGCGTCCCGGACAATGCCTTGGGTGATCACGACGGTTTTTTCTACGCCCTGCTTGAAAAACAGCCGCGCTGAACGGCGCCGCGGCACGGTCTGGCTCGGCGTGCTGTTGTTGCTCGCCAGCTGGCTGGCCTGGCTGCCGGGCGCGGCAATGGCGCAGGCGCGCACCACGTCGGTCACGCAGCTGCGGCTCGAACAGGCCGATGACGGCGTCTATCTCAGCGCCCAGGTGCAGTTCGAACTGCCGAACCTGGTCGAAGAGGTGCTCGAAAAGGGCATTGCGATCTATTTCGTGGCCGAGGCCGAGCTCTACCGGGAGCGCTGGTACTGGGCAGATCTCAAGGTGGCGCAGGCCGCGCGCCATATGCGGCTCGCCTACCAGCCGCTCACCCGGCGCTGGCGGCTCAACGTCTCGCCGGTGCCGATCACCAACGCGGGCTTCGGGGTCTCGCTGAACCAGAATTTCGACACGCTTGCCGAAGCGCTCGAAGGCGTGCGGCGGGTCGGCCGCCTGCGGCTGGGCGACATGGCCGAGATCGGCGACGAGGCCGTCCATCCCGTGACCTTCCGCTTCCGGCTCGACACCTCGCAGCTGCCGCGGCCCTTCCAGATCGGCGTGGTCGGCCAGGCCGACTGGAACATCTCGGTCGATCGCAACGCGCGGCTGCCGCTGGAGAAGGTCAAGTGAGCACGCAGCCTCGTGGCGGCGCCGGCTCGCCGCCACCGCCGCACCGTTCCCGCGCCATGCGCTGGGCGATCGGCGTCGGCGCCTTCCTGGTCACGGCCATCGGGCTGGTGCTGATGTTCCTGCTCGCGCAGGCGACCAACAACCGCGCCTTCTACGAGCGCAACTACGCGCGCCTGTTCGGCATCAACGTGGTCGTCGCGGCGGTGCTGGTGCTGGTGATCGGATGGGTCGCGTTCCGGCTGCTGCGGCGCCTGCGCCAGGGCAAGTTCGGCAGCCGCCTGCTCATCAAGCTCGCCGCCATCTTCGCGCTGGTCGGCGTGGTGCCGGGCATGCTGGTGTACGTCGTGTCCTATCAGTTCGTGGCGCGATCGATCGAGAGCTGGTTCGACGTCAAGGTCGAGGGCGCGCTCGACGCCGGCCTGAACCTGGGCCGCGCCACGCTCGATTCGCTGTCCGACGACCTGGTCAGCAAGGTGCGCGGCGCGAGCCTGCAACTGGCCGAGGTGCCGGACGCGAGCGCCGGCCTGGTGCTCGAGCGCATCCGCGACCAGCTGGGCGCCACCGACGTGGTGCTCTGGACCGGCAGCGGCCAGCTGGTCGCCGGCGCCGGCGCCTCCCGCTTCCAGCTCAATCCCGAGCGACCGACGCCCCAACAGTTTCGCCAGGTGCGCGCCGATCGCGCGATCGCTCACATCGAGGGCCTCGACGAGACGCCCGCCCCCGGTGCCGCTCCGCCGCCGCCGGCCAGCGTGCGGGCCCTCGCGCTGGTGCAAAGACCGGGCTTCGACTTCAACACCGACCCGCGCTTCCTGCAGGTCACGCAGCCGCTGCCGCCGGCGGTGGTCGCCAACGCGCTGGCGGTGCAGGAAGCCAATCGCGAATACCAGGAACGGGCGCTCGCGCGCGAAGGGCTGCGCCGCATGTACATCGGCACGCTCACGCTCACGCTGTTCCTTGCGGTGTTCGGCGCGGTGCTGCTGGCGGTGCTGTTCGGCACCCAGCTGGCCCGCCCGCTCCTTGTGCTGGCCGCGGGGGTGCGCCAGGTGGCCGCCGGCGACCTGCGGCCGACCGCGGTACTGCAGGGCAAGGACGAGCTCGGCGGCCTCACGCGCTCCTTCGCCGTCATGACCCAGCAGTTGGCCGATGCGCGCGGCGCAGTCGAAAAGACCATGGGCGAGCTCGATGCGGCGCGTGCCAACCTGCAGACCATCCTCGACAACCTGACCTCGGGCGTGATCGTGCTCGATCCCCAGGGTGTGGTGCTGTCGACCAACCCGGGCGCGACCCGCGTGCTGCGCGCACCGCTCGCGGCCTTCGAAGGCCAGCTGTTGGCCGACGTGCCGGGCCTGGCCGAGTTCGGGCAGAGCGTGCAGCAGCAGTTCGACGAGTTCCAGGTCGAACGCGTGCAGCACGGGCTCGACCACTGGCAGCACGCCTTCGAGCTGCGTGCGAGCGGCGAGGGCATGTCGCAGGACGTCATCAACCTCGTCGCCCGCGGCGCGGAGCTGCCGGGCGAGGCGCGGCTGCTGGTGTTCGACGACATCTCCGAGATCGTGTCGGCGCAGCGCGCCCAGGCCTGGGGCGAGGTGGCACGGCGCCTGGCGCACGAGATCAAGAATCCGCTGACGCCGATCCAGCTGTCGGCCGAGCGCCTCGAGATGAAGCTCTCCGGCAAGGTTGCGCCGGCGGAAGAAGCGATCCTCGTCAAGTCGGTCAAGACCATCGTCGACCAGGTCGACGCGATGAAACGCCTGGTCAATGAGTTCCGCGACTACGCGCGCCTGCCTGCCGCCGACCTGAAACCGGTCGACCTGAACGCGCTGGTGGCGGACGTGCTGCAGCTCTACGCCATCGAGAACGCGCCCATCGGGCTGCGTTGCGAGCTGGACGAGCGCTGCCCGCCGATCCGGGGCGATGCGCAGCAGATCCGGCAAGTCATTCACAACCTGTTGCAAAACGCGCAGGACGCGGCCGAGGGCGCCGCCAAGAACTCCGGTCGCACCGGCGAGGTCGTCATCCGCACGCGCCTCGGCGACTCGGGCCAGCGCGTACGCCTCACGGTGCAGGACAACGGGCCCGGCTTCGCCGAGAACATCCTCAAGCGGGCCTTCGAACCCTACGTCACGACCAAGACCAAGGGCACCGGCCTGGGCCTCGCGGTCGTCAAGAAAATCGCCGACGAGCACGGCGCGCGCATCGAACTTTCCAATCGCATCGTCGATGGGGCTGTGGCTGGCGCGCAAGTCTCGCTATCATTCGCGCTGGCAGGCGAGGCGCAGGGAGCGCTCGCTCACACCGAAGATTCGAAGTCGTCCACCATGTGAGCGTTTGCAGCGCACAGTGGCGGGTCGGCAAGCGAACCCCCAACACAGGCGCACAAACACAAGCATTCATGGCAAACATCCTCGTGGTCGACGACGAGCTGGGCATCCGAGACCTGCTCTTCGAAATTCTCAATGACGAAGGCCACAACGTGGAACTCGCGGAGAACGCGGCCGAAGCGCGCGCCGCGCGGCAGCGTGCACGCCCGGACTTGGTCCTGCTCGACATCTGGATGCCCGACACCGACGGCGTCACGCTGTTGAAGGAGTGGTCCACAGCCGGTCTTCTGAGCATGCCGGTCGTCATGATGAGCGGCCACGCCACCATCGACACCGCGGTCGATGCCACGCGCATCGGCGCCTTCGCCTTCCTCGAAAAGCCCATCACGCTGCAGAAGCTGTTGAAGGCGGTCGAGCAGGGCCTCGCACGCGAGAGCGCGCGCCGCGCCGCGGCCAATGTGGTGCCGCCGGCGAGCAATTTCTCGGCGGTGGTCACGACGGTCGGCGAAAGCGCGCTCGTGCCTTCTGTGCCGCAGATGCCGGCAGCCGACCTGGGCCCGCAGTCCACGCAAAGCTTCGACCTCGACCGCCCGCTGCGCGACGCGCGCGACGGCTTCGAGAAGGCGTACTTCGAATTCCACCTCGCGATGGAGAACGGATCGATGACGCGCGTGGCCGAGAAGACCGGCCTCGAACGCACCCATCTCTATCGCAAGCTGAAGCAACTTGGCGTCGATCTTTCGAGGGGCCGCCGAGGCGCTGTATAATTTCGGGCTGCACACAATGGCCCGGTAGCTCAGTTGGTAGAGCAGCGGATTGAAAATCCGCGTGTCGGTGGTTCGATTCCGCCCCAGGCCACCACCCCCTTTTCTCAGACGATCCCAAGACAGCTCAAGAGTCCTTGTACATCAAGGACTTAGCTCGAAAGAGCGGCTCAAGCGGTGTCGTTGAATCCCAAGACGTCCCATTCTTGCGTGTACCCCTAGGGGTACCCCAGACTGCTTTTCAGCTGCAGTCTCTCCAGGGGTACACCATGGGTCAGCTCAACGAGCTTCAGATCAAGGCGGCACAGCCGCGCGACAAGGAATACATGCTTTCAGACGGGGAGGGCTTGTACCTTCGCGTTAGACCAAATGGAAAGGTCTGGATCTACCGCTACAAACAGTCGGGGACGCAGGCCAAGCTGAGCTTCGGCTCCTATCCAACCGTGACCCTGGCCGTGGCACGCAGGAAGGCCCGTGATGAGGCCGAGAAGCGTGCCAGCGGCATTGACCCTAGGGAGGCCCGTCGGGGGCAGGTGGAGCGCGATAGAGTGGCTCGCCTCAACACTTTCGAGTTGATGGCGCGCGCCTGGCACGCCCAGGCACACAAGGACCGCCAATGGTCCTCCAGCTACGCCGAAAAGGTAGTGCGACACCTGGAACTGCACGTCTTCCCTTGGATCGGCTCGCTGGCCATGGAGGCGATCAAACCGACCGAGCTCGTGCGCTGCCTGCATCGCATCAGGGATCGCGGCAACCTGGAGACAGCCCAGCGCGTCCGGGAGGCCGTTCAGCACGTGTTCCAGTACGCAGTCGATGTGGGCGCGCTGGAGCCGGCCAGGAACTTCGTGAACGGCCGCACGGGCGGCCTGCCACCGCCCCGCGCTCGTCACTATCCGGCGATCACCGACCCGGACAAGCTCGGCCAGCTGCTGCGCGACATTCAGGCCTACAACGGCAATGTCATCACGCGTGCTGCCCTGCAGCTTTCGCCGCTGCTGTTCCAGCGACCAGGGCAACTGCGCCTGGCTGACTGGGAGGACATCGACCTCGAGCAGACGCTGTGGCGTTGCCCTCCGGAGAAGATGAAGATGCGCGAATGGATGAAGCGAGACATCCGCACGCCGGCGCATCTCGTGCCGCTACCGACGCAAGCCGTCGAAATCTTGCGGGACGTCTTTGCGTTGACCGGCCCCAACGGGCCGGTCTTCCGCAGCATGTCCAAGAGATCGGAGAAGTCGCGCTACATGAGCGACAACACAGTCAACAGCGCATTGCGAACGCTCGGTTACGACACGAAGGAGCAGATCACTGGCCATGGCTTTCGGGCCACGGCTCGGACCCTGATCCGGGAACTGCTGGGCTGGGACCGGGAGGTGATCGAGCGGCACATGGCCCACGTTTCAGACGAAGAATTGGGCGACAGCTACGACCGAGCCACCTTTTTGGATCAGCGCCGTCAGATGATTCAGTTGTGGGCCAACCTACTTGATGAATTGGCCGCAGGCAAGGCGGTTGCGCCGCCCGCTCGTATGCGACGGGCTGCCCCTGCTGAACGATCACGCGGATGGGAGCCCGTGGGCGAGCAAGCGGTCAGCCGTGCGGCATAGGCACGCCATAGCCTTCGGGATTGTCGATCCACTGCTGCAGCGCTGCGCTTGGCCAGGCCGATGCGCGGCCTCCCAGATGGACAGGGGATGGGAATCGGCCTTCCGAGATGCGCCGGTAGATCGTCGAACGGCTGAGAGCGGTGATGCGCATCACGTCGCGCAGCCGGTAGAACGCCGGCAGAGCCTTCGAAGTCGATGGCTTGGGCAACGGCTTGTGGAGAAACATGGCGAGTCCTTCATTGGGCTATCCCCAAAGGATGCGTCTCAAGAAGGCCCAGGCAAACCCGCGATGGCGTGCTGGAGCGCAGCTCGGAGTACGCGCAATGCCGGTCGGCCGCTCGTCCGTCGCGAAGCTCGGGTTGTCACTTGACAACCAAGACCAAAAACCCTATTCTGGAGACCTGTCGATGGCTCGTACTGTTCACCCCAAGAAGGAGGTGGAAGAGGCGCTCAAGCACTCGGAGGCCAATGGTTGGCGCGTTGAAGTGGGCGGCTCGCATGCCTGGGGCAAGATTTACTGTCCGTACAACGACGACGAATGCCGCTGTGGCGAGTTCTGCATTACCAGCGTCTGGAGCACGCCGAAGAATCCCGGGAACCACTCGCGAGCCTTGAAGCGCGTAGTCGACAACTGCACAACGCATCGGCAGCAGCGCGAGAGTTCAAAGGATGAGCCGTCGAAGGAGTAGGCCATGGAATACATCTTCACTTTGAAGTATCAGCTTTCCGAAGAGGACAGCGACCACGACGACATCGTGGAGCGCCTGGGCGCGGCCGGTTGCGATGATGCGCTCGTGGGTGTCGGCCAGCCCGGGAGAATCGCCCTGGAATTCACGCGTGAAGCGGAAAATGCGGAAGCGGCGCTGGTGAGCGCATTGGCCGACGTCAAGCACGCGATTCCTTCGGCGAGGCTGATCGAGGCTGCGCCCGATTTCGTCGGCTTGACCGCCGCTGCGGACGTCGTGGGCGTCAGCCGCCAGAACATGCGAAAGCTGATGGTCAACTATCCAACGAGCTTTCCAGCGCCCGTGCACGAAGGAAGTACGGCTGTTTGGCACTTGGCGGAACTTTTGGCCTGGCTGCAGGCGAAGGGTGGTTACGACGTGGACCGTTCGACAGCAGACGTGGCCGCCGCGGCCATGCAGATCAATCTCGTCAAGGCGGCACATCAGATCACACGACGAGTCCAGCTAGAGGTGCGTGAGCTTTTAATCTGACGCTACCGGCCGGGGCTCTATCGAAGGATCGTCGCTGGGCTCCAAAGAATGCGGATTTGCGCAAAGGAGGCATCGGTGGTTGCTCCAAAGTTGCCCCAAGATCGCAGCCTACCTGGCGCGTGCGTCAACGGCAGCGACTGCAGCCTTTAATACGAACCCCCACTTGCGGCAGGGAGAGTTCGCCGGTCTACAAAAACGCTATCGCGTCTCGACGTTCACTGCGCCGGTTTCGCCTCGCGCGACCACTTCACCCTGGCACCAAGGAATGCGCGCAACCGAGCCCACGTCCGAGCCCGCCACGAGCCTTTTGTCGCATCGGTCCCGGCCGCGGGTTGAGTGGGGTGGCGAATATCGAACATTGGATCGCCGGCCTCTTCCGGGTGGTAGTGAGGACAAGGCCGATCCTGAATCAAGGCAAAGCTCTTGCTCGGCACAAGCGTGTGCTTGTTGCCATCGAACTCCAAGTAGGCGGCGGCCGGTACTTTCGCGTGCCACGGGCATATCAACTGCGTGAACAGGCCGACGGCGGCCGAAGCCAACAGTCCGTTGGACCAAACCACCTGAGGTTTGCCGCCAGCAGCGCCATAGTTCCGTGCCTCTCGCGCCAGCGCACCTTCGGTGACGATTCCCATGCAGCGAAGACAAGGCGGCCCCGGAGTCGTAAGTACGACATGCCCTGCGATGAGGTAGCGCCCGCCCACTTCATGCACGTCCATGCCCATGTCGATGTAGGGAATGAGAAACCGGCGGCAGAAGCGATCCAGGTCGTCCTTGGCGATCGCCGAGTCAAGTCCGCCGATGATGACGTCACAGGTTTTGAGGTCGTCAACTATCTCTTGCCATGGCTTCGAGTAGGCGGCAATGGAGGGGGAGCGCACCACGTTCCTGATGACCCGCGCGGCGATCGCGATCTTCGTCAAGCTGGCGTCAATGTCAGCGAGCGTTCCCCCGACCAAGCGGTTCAGGTTCGTCTCTTCGATCACGTCAGGATCGACCAGAACGTACTTGCCAACGCCGATGTGAGCCAACTGCTGAACAACGTGCGAGCCGCCGCCTAAACCGTAAGCGTCCCGTTCTCCCACCCCGCCGGCCGTGGATTGCCGCTGCGAGTTGAACCTCAGCGCGGGGATTGCCAGTTGTGGGGGAGCAGTTCGTCGATGCGG
>Ga0307515_10007263_pt1 | contig 21941 bp, 26 predicted proteins | sample 17_EM_MG_FD_194513 | JGI IMG/M metagenome (GOLD analysis project Ga0307515, IMG submission 194513) | Populus trichocarpa ectomycorrhiza microbial communities from riparian zone in the Pacific Northwest, United States - 17_EM | ecosystem: Host-associated > Plants > Roots > Unclassified | place...
CAGCAAGTACCCGATTATCGTGCTCTCTCGTGATCGGCCTGCGGAGGCGATCATTCTCCACCATCAATTCCCCACAGAGTGGACCACGAGGGAAGAACACCTCTTCCACTTTCCCTCCCCAATCAAAGTCGACCAACAACATCCGTGGGTTTTTGTTTTTGGTGAAGATAAAGTTTGCCAGTCGCAGATCACCGTGAACCAACCCCTGCTGATGGAAATCTTTGACCAACTGCCCGATTTCCTCCTTCCATGTTTTAAGCTCGGAGAAAGATTTAATCATCCGTGGCTTGACGATATCAACCTTCTCCATCGCCAACGCAAACCATCCACCGGTTAGCCTTTCGTATCCGAGCAGTTTCGGTGCGAGTCCTTTGTTGGCGCAGAAAATGTGCAAGTCGGGCGAGTACTGTTGTACAAACTTGACATATATCTCCTCGTTCGTCGAGTCGAGCCGAGCGCGGTACAGGTTTCGGTGTGGAACCTCTTGGTCGTGTCGACCCAGAAGCGTGAAATCGATATATGATGGCGATGATGAGGCGGAGGCGGACTCGGGCGCCGACTCGAGAGTCCTGATCTTTGTGACACTCGGGAGTACGCGCAATTCTATGGGGATCTCGGGGGGCATCGTCCCCTGGAGGAGTCGCCGCGTGTCGGCCTGAAGCTTGGCGTTAACGATAGACGCAGCCTTGAACGCCAAGAAGACGTTCCATCGAGACTGTTCGTCATCGATCGGGGCAGCGAGAGGCAGCATCGGCGTCAAGTGGACGACACGCATTTGTGGCGTAAGCATGACAATCCCAAAAAATTGAACGAAGGCTCCTAAAACTCCGGTGAGGAGGTAAAGACGACGCGTACGTAATAACCACTCACCGATCTGTGTCATTCCCAAGGCCGGAACCCTCCACGCGTGGAACAGAGCCTGATGCTTCCCATTGAGTTGCTCCTTGAACGAGCTGGCAACGTAGGAGACAAGTTCAGCAGAGGGTTCGCAAGATATGTTCGACAGTTCATTCTTGCACTCGATGCAGAACACTATAGCGTCGTGCGCCCCATTTGAATGTCCATCTGAGATGATTTGACGTGCACCAATCTTACTGGCGCTTATCCTCTCTCCCGCGGCGTTGGGGTCCTTACGCGCACGAAAAATCTCCTGCAGGTAGTCAAGGACAACGGCTCGCCGTTGTGCTTCCGAATCGTAAAATTGCGCCATTCGGTCCGCAAAAGCATTGATTTTGTCCCACAGTTGAACCTCGAGAATGTCGTCCTCTCCAGGAACCGGGAGCCCTTGACGAACATCCTCAAAAACCCCGAAGCCGTCGTAAACGAGAGATATCGGGGGTAGATAGAGATCTGCGTGAGGCCGGTCGTCCAAATTTCGTTGTTTGGATTGGTTTTGAAGGGCCTTGTAACTGTCGGGTTGGGAGACCCTCGATGGTGGCTCATCGACTATTTTCAACCGAAGGAACTCGTCTGAGAGGGTGGGGTCAGAACGGGGAAGAGGGGACGGGATACCTGAGAACGATAGAAGCATCGCGAATAAGTGAATCAACAATTCGAGTCACAGGTAAACACTCGAGACAAACTCACTGAAGACGATGATCAAAGTTTGACCGACATCTACGTCTGACAATGCTCTCTGATGGGAAAGCAGAACGCATTTCGCCGGGCTAGCTCGGAGGTGTTGTTCCTCCAATTTCAAGCTTTCCAGGTCCGTGGCTGTTTTACCGTACGCTCCCTCGAATGCTTCCGTGGGCTACAATACATCAGCCATGCACCAAAAAGGAGGTTCAATCCCCATACCTTGTACACCTCGATACAGTGCCCCGTCTTTGTGCCATGGACAGGAAGCAATTTGATGTAACGACGGACGGCATCCAAGATGGCTTGCACGGTCTGTTCGGATGACGCGTCCACGCAGTCGTGCCCAGCGAACTCCAAGGACTCGGATTTACGTTCAAACAACACGAGGCTGAACCGGAGTGGCCGCGGACGCGTCGCAGCTATGAATATTTCAGCGCAATTCGTAGAGGAGGACCAAAAACTAAACTTACTGAACACGAAGATGAGGTTTGGGGTTTTTATGATCCCTAGCCTGTCCCCAACATTGCGGATGACCGACGAGCTCCTCTCCACTAGATCAGGTTCCAGCCGCCCCGTCTCCAGCACTTCCTTATAGCGCTCCTGGTATTCATCTTTCGGCTGCAAAGCGTTCATGGAGGGTTAAACAAAGATCCTGAATACCCCGTACCTCGTACAAGCGGAGGCTGTCGATGGTGGCAACGGTCGATGGGTCTTCAGCATCCAGCCACGTAGTGATACGGGAGCGGGCACAGTTGTAAATCGTTTGTGCCAAGTCTTCTGGAAACGCCACCACACTCCCGGAGCCAAAATTTTCGTAAGAGGATCTGGATTTCTGTTCGAATATCACAAAGTTGTAATAGATTGGATCTAAAGCAATCACTCGGAGTTTCAACAATTCCTGTGAAGGGCCGGAGGAAACAAAGATAGACGCACTGAAGGTGATAATAAGGTGTTCCCTGCATGTTATGTCTTCCAATGCGTCATCAGACCGCAACTCAGAACAGTTGTCCATGTATTCCTTGTCGATGAGGTCGCAGAGATCTTGGTTGGACCTTGCAGTCAGCTTGTCGCCAAGCTTGAAGGATTCTCGCGGCTGCACGAATCAAAGGTCGTTCAAACGGAAACTAGAACTGGCCGCACCTCCCACACTTGCAGATGCCTGTCGGCCTCGAGAGTCAAGCCGAGGTGGACTTTGACACAGTCCTGAGCGGCTTGCTTGATAATATGCACGTTCTGCGTGAGAAGTGCAGTTGCCCTTTCTACCGCGATACACTTGCGGGACGAACCGATCGTTTGTAATAATACGAAACGAATCTGCAAGCTGTCTGCAAGCCGTGTGAGCGGGTTCCTTCAAGGGCGACCGAAACAACGCACCGAAGACAAAGATGAGTTCCAGCGGACCCCTTGACGCGTCTAAGACCGTCGTGGACACAAGAGTCTCCTCGTTCAGTCCGTCACTGTCGGCTTTCTCCAACAACCGCCGTTTCGTAAGTTTTCGTGTCTCCCGTGGCAACTGGTCGCACAAAACCACGGTTAAGGGGTTTCAAGGGGGTCTGCTGGCGCCTCACCTTGTGTACTGCGAAATTGATATCGTCAACGTCCTCACCCCAGGACTTGAGTTCCGGACGCGACTTGATGTAATGGCGAACGGTTTCTATGAGCGATTCCACGGTTCCCGGGGTGTTGGGTGCGGGCTTAAGATCCCCCACGTAGGTGTGGGACTGAGCCGAATGCTTCTGTAACACAAACATACGGATCCCCTCGTCCATGGTGAAGGAGAGAATCGTTGGATCGGGTGCCAAAAGTCCTGGGTGGGGATGAAGAAAGTGTTTGTTTACACTCGTTTATCCTCGCCGAAACCGGGGACCATGCCGCGCGCGGCCACATCGACGTGCATCCCTCCCGATCCCCATCGACTCTTTGGCTACCGTTTCTGCATCTCGTTCAACGGTAAGTACTTAACGCCCCTTGGAGTCATCCGTCCGGGCCCCTATCTACTCCCGCCGTGAAACCGTGGATCTGATGAGCTGGATCACGCGTGGATCAACAACGGCGTCGGGGGTTTGTAACTTTCCCTTGTCCCGCATCTGGTTCATTCTCGCCGAACCGCAGCCACTCGGGCTTTACCCAAGATCCGCTCATCGTTTGTGGTTAGAGTTTCTTGGCGCGTGTGGGGTTTCATTGATGGTTGGATTATCCGGTCTATCTGCAGGTGTGTGGGCATGTTATGCACGGTTCCTCTCGGTGTTCAACGTTCAAGCGTAAATGGCAGGTCTAGCCCTTTCTCTTCGCACTCCAAGTTTGCCGGTGGTTGGACGCGACGTGTATCCTTCCCGGCTCCAACTCTATCATCTGACTCCCGGACAACGGTATACCACAACCGTGGAGGACATTGTCCCAACATCGTTGCGACTGTGAATTTGGATTATCGGCTCAACTTGAAGACGATCGCGTCGTCATCCTGAGGATCCGCGATCCCAAGACGACTGCCCTCATTTTTGCGTCGGGAGAGATGGTCGTTATGGGTACGGAGTCGGAGGACGACTCGAGGTTGGCGTCGCGCAAGTACGCTCGCATCATTCAGAAGCTTGGTTCCGACGCCAAGTTTTTCGGAATTCAAAGTCCAAGGCGTCGCCGGCGGTTGCAATGTCAAGTTCTCCATCCGGTTGGAGTTGGTTGGAGTTGTTCGCGGGCAGTTCGTTTGGCAGAGGTTTGTGCATCTCCGAGTGCTCTGTGAACAACATTTTTGACGTTGCTATACCTCAGCTGTTCCCTGGTCTGATCTACAGAGTGATCAAACCAACAGTCGTGCTCCTCATCTTCGTTTCCGGAAAGATCGTCTTGATTGGCAATGAGTTAGACGCGTGTTTTCTTTTTAGCGACCACACCCTTTTGATCGCTGTGCATGGGTACTTACCGCCGTTTTCTCTTTGCCAGGCCCGAGAGATGTACGCGGTTTCCAACAAGATCTCTACGGCTTTCAACGCGCGCTCTGTGAATCCCCCAAACGGCGAGTATACTACGACGTGGCGATTCCCTGCTTGACCCCTCTTCGGAGATTTGGCGTGTATAGTCGTAAGCGCCATGTACATAGCTAACGCGATAGATCCCGTGCTAGCTCCTCCACATGTATTGGCATGCCCTGTCTTGAGCGCCCGAGGCTCGTCGTCGACTTGCTGGCAGTTCCAGTCTCGCCGCCTCTGCGTTCATTTCACTTTTCCTACTCGAGCTCCATCGCCACCCCGACCCGTCGGCTGCCACGTCGCGCGTTCTCTATCATGGCGGATCTTTTGTAACGACTTTTTTGACTACACGTCAGGGCGGTGGATGTAAATCTCATACATGTTATTCTTTGGGGCATATGCCTAACCTGTAATTTAACATGTTCGGCATCACCGATGTCCTTCCAACTGGACGATGATGAGTGTGGCGCAGAGTCAACTCAGATGAAGGGACCACTGACCAGCCCGTCCTGTATCCCAGCAGTGGTCTCTTCCATGTGCCTGGCGTACTCATGGGCGGAGGTCTCGGCAAATTCATCGAAGAGGTGTGCGGATGGGGACAGCTCAATCGTGGGGGCTTCCGTTGCAGTGTACATCGATAGCGACGCTATGGCGATAGTGTGTGGTGGTGCAGTTATCGGTGTTGATGGTCGCATTTGGTAACGAACGTAGTGCAAGGATTGTCAGGCATGACATGGACAGGCAGCGAGTTGAGCAATAGTGAAGCCAATGGAGAGGGAATGCTCGAGCCATGTTAACTGAACCAATGGGTGCACCCGGATCGAGCAGACAACGCCCATCAGATTAGTATCTGCTCTCCACTGCGACGCGTCTCACTCCCCTATATCCACCATCCACCACTTGCGACGCGAGTCTCAGAAAAAACACATCCTCGTTCTCCTCCGAAGGGGGGAAGACCTTATTTGTTAAACCCTTCGGGACCTCTGGCCCCACACGCAGCGTGATAGTCAACTAGAGGCCGTGGCAAAGGCGCTCAATGGTACCGATGTCCTCGCAATCCCCCCCCCACTGGTGCGGGCAAGACGGCGATATTAACAATGTTCATGCTCGTTTTGACCCACATGAAGACAGCCCCGGATAATATGTGTGGAACAGTGCGCGATCTCCGGATCATCCAATTATGGTCGTGGTATATCCAACAACTTTTATTGTGGTCTGCTTGAGGAGACTAACTATCCGGTGGGTCTATGACACGGGGTAACCGGGTCACTTCCCCCTGCTATCAAATACATGCTGGGGCATTCATTGAACACTTTGGCGTGTTCTCCACACACGCTCTACGAGGTTCTGAAAACCTCTTAATAACCGTCGGAATCATGCTTACACCGTGCACAAAATTTTCGACGGGCTCGAACTTTGGTTGACGCCGTTCCGAGGTAGATCTAGTTTTAAGTCTCTGTGTCATAGGCTTACCACTATCACTCAACCGCAGGGTCACGGAAACGTCATCACCGACAAGTACCAGGTTAATTTTGCTGTTGGTACTTGGCGTGAATGCTTCCGTCCTTCTATGACTTTTCGAATCCACATGTTCCCGAGCGGCAGGGAAACTGAGCCTCCTTTACCTCAACTCATCGCCCTCCACTCTGCTTGTGCCCAGATTGTACATATCTCCGGTGGGGATACGGAACACCTCGTCAGGCCAGTGTATGTTTGAGAGGCATGAAGTTTTTGTGAACACAACTTACGGTAGTCTCTACTGTGTTGACGTGGTACCAGAAATCAATGGAAATGAAAAATATCAAACCCTCTTCTCTTGCAGTGTCTGCACGTGTGTGGATTTGGAAGCTCTGGTCAATTTCATCCTCCCCCTTTGTATCCCGCGACCCTATAACAACTATCCTGAACCCTTTTTCCCCAGCCTAACTCCGTGTGGTGGAGCTGGAGAGACAAAGGAGAGCGGACGCCGGGCGATTCAGTACCGGCTAAGTCATACTGCCGGTTTCTGACTTGCGGCAGAAACGCTAGAAAACGAAAAATGTACGTCCAACTCGTGATGGCAGTTCTTCGGTCACGTTCAAGTGCAAAAAGCGTGAGCAGCCGTGTCCAGCGACGCCGTGAGTTGAAGGCGTGCGACAAGAGAGATGTTGTACGGTCTGGCGGGCGGTTGCATGTGTGCAAGTTCCGAATCTCGGACACATCTAGCCCATCCTTCGCCCTAGGTCGAAGGAGCACTGACATACTCAGCATGCGAGGATCCAACACCCACGGATGGTCCGCCGTTGCCCCTGATCTGGTCGTCCATTCGACACGAGTCCTTGATCATGATACAGTTACTGGCGAGGATGATCTGCATTTTTTGAAGGCACCGATCCGGACGACCCCCAGATAACGCGAGGAATACAAGGTGATTGACCGAGTTGGCGCAACAGGACTGGGTCGCGACCTGTTCTCCACCCCAAGAAACCGCCGGATTCGGTCTCGGTTGACATCCCGTTGGAGGGAGATATTATCATCAACCACAGACTTATGTCAAGGTAGAATACAGACATGACGGGTTGGATGTATAGATGGTGAGAGCTTGGAACGGAGGATAAAGGGAACGGGGTGGTGTTTTTTTTTGCTTTCTGTCCAATAAACGAGGCCATTAGCGCTCGTCCGCGCGACACCGCCAACGACGATAACGACGACGGCGACCGGCGGCGACAACGACAAAGATCCTACGACCTTGACGAGCGCCACGACCGACGCCCTCCGCGAGACTTTCTTTATCGCGACCGCGATTGGACTGACCATTGGCGATGGCGTTTAATCAGGTTTCTTCAACATCCTTGACTCCATCGCGACCTGCTCCCCCCGCCCCTCAACGGGCAGGTCCAGGTGCGACCTACAACCCAGCGTTCTCGATACCATCCTCCTCTGGATCCTCCTACTCTGGTATCGGCGGATCCCCAAACCGAAACTCAGAAAACATCATGAACATCCACGTCGTTCGGAGTGGAATTGTCAGTATCAAAGAGGACGGTTTTGCGACGAGCTGGCTATGGCGGCCAAAGTGGCTGGTACTTAAAGAGCAGACGCTGTCGATACATAAAAACGAGGTGAGTCTAATCTATCGTCCAAGGCTCTCTCCCCATATCACAATCCGCCCGGTCACGGCTCAACCGCATTTTCATCCTCTCTAGACTAGCTCCGCGTCTGGAATCATCGGCCTTCGAGATATCACCAACATAGAGCGGATCGACCTCAAACCCTATTGCCTTCTTCTCGAGACGAAGGACAAGCGGCTCCACTTGTCTCTCAAGAACGACGAGGAGTTGTACGGTTGGCAAGATGACATCTACTCTCGCAGCCCTCTCATGGGTGTCAGCAATCCCACCAACTTTGTTCACCAAGTACATGTAGGCTTCGACCCTGTCACCGGTGCCTTCACGGTATATCTCCTCATTCTTTATTCCTTCCGGCGCATTTAAAAAGTTACACCGATCCCATAGGGCATGCCCGAGACATGGCAAAAACTCTTGACGAAGTCCGCCATCACTCGGGAGGACTACGCTAAAGATCCACAAGCAGTCCTCGATGTACTAGAATTTTACACTGATCACCAGAAACGCGAGATGGAGGAACTCGGTCTTTACCCCAACTCCCGTCCAGGCACTTCTGGAAGCGCCCTTTCTCCTTCAACGCTGTCACCTTCAACATTGTCACCCTACTCGCAAACTTCCAGCGCTCCAAGGTTCAATGCCGGGACTGGTCTCGGCGGGATTGGGAAAACGTCCCTGGACTCACGACCCCAGATAAGACGGCAGGATTCTGCACCGGGAGTGATGAACAGTGACCTGGATCAGAGAGGAGGTACGCAAACAACCTTGCCTCAGAACCTTGCCTTAGCCAGAGCAGCCGAACTCGTGAACGGAGCACATATCCAACATGCCACTATCTCCGGAAACAACGCATCCGGCGTTCGGCCCCCTCTGCCTCAGCTGCCGCCTTCGATTTCTCCCACAACAAGCGGAACAACCAACCTTCAACCCAATAGACCTGCGCCGTCGCGGCCCCTTCTCACAGCAAACCGTCCCGCTCCCCCTGCCCCCGGGCAGAAGGGCCCTCTCCAAGATTATACGCCATCCTCGGCGGACCTTCGTGCCAGAACGAAGGCTCAGGGACCTTCTGTCGATCACCCACCGAAGCCTCCTGGCCTAAGCACTGAATCCCCCCCTGTTCGTAACGATTCCTTAAATGAGAAAGATCGCGAGCGCGAACTGCGAGAAAAGGAGAGGGACCGAGAAAGAGAAAGAGAGAGAGAAAGAGAAAGAGTGAGGGAAAGAGAGAGAGACCTGGAACGCGAGCAGAGAGAGAAGGAGAAACGACCCCAGATTGCACCATCCAAGTCATTGCCTATTACCTCGAATCCCGCAATTTCTCCTGTCCTTGGACCCGCCGGTTCTGTTATTGGCCCCCCTCCCGTCAAGCCCCTACAACCGGTTAAGAAAACCACTACACCTGCTGTCACAGTCACCCAGCCTGAAGAAGATGGGGGCATTGAAGCTGCCGCAGCTGCCCTTGAGAAGCAGAATGAGAAACCAAAGGAGAAGGAAAAGAGGATCAGCACTATGACCGAGGCACAAATCATGGAGAAGTTGAGGTCTGTCGTGAGCCAAGACGATCCAAAACTGCTCTATAGCAAGATCCGGAAGGTTGGGCAAGGGTACGTCCTCCCCCATTGGGTGTTCTCGCCCTGTCGTTTACTATAATTCACAGTGCTTCCGGGCACGTTTATGTCGCCAAGACTCTCGCCACGGGAAAGAAGGTCGCTATCAAGGAGATGGACCTCTCGAACCAGCCACGCAAGGAACTTATCGTCAACGAGATCTTGGTTATGAAAGAATCACAGCACCCCAACATTGTGAACTTCCTCGAGTCGTATCTGGTCAAGAACAACGAACTTTGGGTTGTAATGGAATATATGGAAGGTGGCGCTTTGACCGACATAATCGAAAACAACACTTTGGAGGAAGACCAAATCTCGAGCATTTCCATGGAGGTCTGTCTGTTCCCTCCTGACGTCAACTCTACACTCTGACGGGCATTTCCTAGACGTGCAAGGGACTTGGTCACTTGCATAGTCAATCCATCATTCATCGAGATATCAAATCGGACAATGTATTACTGGACGCCCAGGGTCGCGTCAAGATCAGTAAGATTCCCCCTTGTCCGATCCCCCTTCCACCTTGTTTAACTGCTGGTCTCTACAGCGGATTTCGGTTTCTGCGCGAAGCTCACGGACCAGAAGTCCAAACGAGCGACTATGGTCGGCACGCCATACTGGATGGCTCCTGAGGTTGTCAAACAGAAAGAATACGGTGCAAAGGTTGACATTTGGTCCTTGGGGATCATGGCCATTGAAATGATCGAGAACGAGCCTCCATATCTTGACGAAGAACCTCTCAAAGCGTTATATCTGATTGCCACCAACGGTACTCCGACGTTGAAGAAGCCTGAAGCCCTGAGCCGTGAGCTAAAGAACTTCCTGAGTGTCTGTCTTTGTGTAGACGTCAAGAGCAGGGCGACCGCGGCGGAACTCTTGCAGGTTCGTGCCTCGTGTATCCTTCTCTTGTCGTGGGTACTAATCCCGGTTGTTGGCGATGTCAGCACGAGTTCTTGAAGAAGGCATGCTCTCCTGCCGGCCTGGCACCGTTATTGCGATTCAAGACCAAGCAGCCGTAGTATCCGTAACCATTCCGTTCCCTCCGTTATGTTGTTCAGGATGATCCACTTTATGTGCGCGGTTATCGCTTATTTATCTCGACGGGTCCCTTATCTTCCCTTTTCCTTATTTTCCCGTCGTTTTCACGCCGTATTCCCAATATACTCCGTAACTCCCATCGCGGACCACCACCCAACCTAATCCGGGTGTCACTCCGCCTGCCTGAATTCTAAGGAATACCCTACACATCGGCCAAGGGGATGGTGATACTATATGGTCGTTGTCCATAAGATTATAATGTACGCACGATCCTGGGTAAATGTGTTGGAATTTGAGAGGAACGTAGTTAGATTCCAATGAGCATGACCTGATGTATACCGTATACCCAGCTGACCAGTATCATGACAATCCACGGTGTGCCGGTGTAAGTTCTACTGTATTCTGGCGTGGGCTGCACCCAGGATTGTGACGCCGATTCAGTCGGCACTCCTAACGGTTTTTGAAACGGTGTCAATCTAACCAGGGATATGTGCCACGCGAAGCGAGCCAACCAGGATGTCTGTAAGTCAAAGTTGCTTGAGCTCGATCTGGCAACGGAACACAGGAGGAGTCGCCAAAGTGAACACTATGTACTATGAGTTGCCTGAAAAGGTACAAACGAGACTCATCCAATAGTGGCTGCAGCCCGCCACTCATTCAGGTCAAGAAGGACAGGTTCAAGACCTCGAACCTAAACGAATCGCCGACGGTCACCCAGATCACGGTAATACTCCGCTGCGCTGTTCGGCCCTGAACTTCACGTATTCAGAACATGCGCCGCTTCATGATAGTCTGGAGTAGTTGAATGCACTTTGCATAGATTCGGGGTGTCCTGGCGGTAGTCCTTCTGTGGGTATAGGGAAAAAAACATTGGGACGGGACGTACGATTGCTTTGAACCATCCCCAGCCCATCAAGTAACCCGGAGAGAGGAACCGAGGATCGTGATGTTCCCCACCCCACGATTGCCGCCGTCTCCAGCCCCCAGTTCATATCCGAATCCGCGGATTGTGGTCCGGGTGCTCCGGGCCTACTCCACGCGAAGGGAGGGCAAGTCAGCGGGGGGGGCTGCGGGGCACAACGATACCTTCACCGCATCTTCACTTGGTCCTAACATTCGTGGACTCCGAGAGGATACAGGTATATTCCGTTTTTACTATTCTCGTCCCCCATGGTGCGATGTTCTCAATATTCCCTCCGGGAGTGGTGACCGATCGCATCGCCCACAACGCTTCTAAAGTTATCGAGAACCAGGGTCTAGGAACGGACCGCCCGAAAAGGAGGAGGAAAGTGGAGGCCGGAACTTACGCTTTACTTGGCCCCCGAGAAATTTGTAGGATGGTCGCGAATGATGAGAAACTCGAGGGATTACGACATTTAGCTTTGCGAACCAGGAGGTTTTTTGGAGTTAGTCACTTGGGTGAAGCCATGGGAGAGTGAGAGCCTAAAATCCTCCCCGGTTAACCACTGTATCGTGGACAACTATCCTATTGGTCGTTTGGGACCGTTTCGCAATGTGCTCGGGCGTAACGTCGGTGGGGCCGACAGCCAACAAATATCGACGCTGAAGCGCTGACCAGTTGCTTCTCCAGGCTCTTCTTTCGGCTGTGGTTTGGGTCGGAGCTGGCACGTTGGATGTCCCCCCACCCCACGACAAACTTCACAGGTGGCGACAACTGCAGGACCTGGGCGAGCCCAGCTGTAGCTGAGCCGTTCGCCTGGAATTGTGATGATAGCGGAATCCTTTTGTGATCAGTGATCTTCAGAACTTATAATCAGTTTACACACACGTAGTGTGTTGGGGGCAGTTTCTCGGCAAGGGATCTTCCCGGAGGCAGGTGGCAGTTCCGGCGGGTTCTGCTGGGATTGGCAGTAGGTGGTAGGGAAAAATTGGCCCATCTATCCCCTTACACCCCCCAAAATCAAAAACCCGCTTACCTCGCCTCCTACATACCTCGTAGTGCTCTCAACAGAACATCTACGAGGTACCAGGCTTTCCAAACTCGTCGATGATAGTGAACGAAGGGTCACCGCGCCTCGCTGCAAGTCACTGTAAAGCCTCTTTCCGGACGGGTTCTGCGGCGTTGGGACATTATTCGTATTTGGAGAGGTGTTTCACGCGCCTCAACTCACAGTGTTCAACGCTGGTTTCTGATATGAAGCAGTGGCATTTCTTGGGTTCTTCTCCCCCGTGTTCGAGGAGTATCGGCCGACGAATTCGTCGAGTTTATGACCGCCTGGCACTTGAGGTGCACCTGCGCGTAGCACAGCAGAAAGATGTGAACCACGAACACAGGGCTCCAGCTTAGACCTGGTCTGACGTAGTCGAACGGGGTGCACATATTGGAGGAAGATTCGCAAAACGATGAGTGCGTACACAGTGAATGATATCCCACCAACATAAAAATACAAAACCGACCGGGAGATGTTACTTCGGGTAGGACTAGGTTAATTAACCACCAAAAACTAGGATGGGGCTGAAATCAAAAGGAACCTGTGACCAAAACCCTATATAGCACAGTTGCGTCTTCGAACCGAGAGTTGCGAAGGGTGAAATGGATCATCTCGATAGTGTTGATTCCGCCATGGGCTGCAGGATCCAGAATGGAGAGCTTGATCAGCGAGTAATAAAACCGGCACAACTGTAAATGTGGGAGGTTTTAGTGGCGCTGGTGGTCGGAGGGGAGAGGTTTCATACGTTTTGCACGCCCTTGGCAAAGATGTCTTCGCTGACCAAACCCTCACGTTCCTCTACTTCTGCCTTGTCCAACCAGGAGATACACTCGTGCAGAAAGTAGCCGAGCGTTTCCGATTGAATTGCTTCACCGACGGTCGTAGGCAAACCAGCGATCCCGAGCGTCATGGGCGTTTTGTCGCGTAGGAGACTTCCAATGACATCAAAAGAGTTCAAGGTAGGCGGGAGATGAATGAGAGCATCGAAACACATAGATTGCGCGTGCGGGGAGGAAGAGTTGGAGGACATTAACAAACTGATCAATAGAGGCGTGGCGATCGAGGGGTTCTTCATTATGATGGGGGGTATATCTTGAGATGTCACGACAGGCGGGTTCACCAACTTGGACAATAGAGGTTTGAGGACCTAAGAAAGAGGTGTCAGTCAACTGCCTTGAGTCAAATCGGGCAACCCGAGGCAAGGACGATTGGAAAACGTACCCTCTGTTCAGAGAGCGATAACACCCGCTTACGAGCGACGAGCAGCAGTGAAGTGCCGCGAGATATCTCGACCATTTCGCGATCCGCTTCAGGTGTGATCTTTGGGCGAAATGCAAGCTCCGCGGGTGAAACACCCAAGCTGCTCGCGAGGTTTGCAACAGGCCCGTCTTCGGTGGTGGAATCCTCGTCAGCTCTGCATTTAGTGCACCGTGAATAAAGGGTTGATCTGGACGAGAGGAGGACATACAGGCTGAATTTCCAGCTGCGGGTGTTGGCGTCTTTCACCAATACCACGGCACGTAATTCAGGGGGTATAGGATGCTTCAAGATGTGTTGAGGAGAGAACGGTCCGATCTGAGGTCGTCCACTATTAGGTTTCCTGGGGGGATGAAAGGGGTAGGTATTATAGTCACTCACGTCCTTTCCATCACCCTTGAGGATCTTCCAAAGTACGTAGACAAATTGGTCATTCTCTGCGAGGCCCCCGTCCCTCTCCATCTCGAGTGCCTTGTTGGTCTCCCGGACGAAAATGGAGTGTAGGACTGTTGCGAATGGGTTGATGGATATAGGGTGGGGGGCGTACATTGAGTACAGGATATAGCACGAAAGGATCCTGACGACCGTCTGGAACGCCACTAAGGGAGAGAGCGCGAGGAGGAGCAACGAAAGTAGCCACACACCTCGTTCCCTTCGTCTAATGATGGTAGGAGGGCATCAAGAGCGAGTTGGAACCTAGAGATGTGGGGTAGCAACTGGGAGAATGCCTGTGCGGCCTTTGAACACGGTAGGTTGTGAGCTTGGGCGAGTAACTGGGCGACAGAGGCTCTGATAGACTCTGTCGAAGGTTGCTGAGACGAACGAGCTGGGAGCTGTGGCATATGGTTGGTGTGATAACCGGCGGTTTGCATCATCGTGGACGGGCGACAGATTTTGGAAAGAGCAGATGGTTTCCCGTCAACGCTCTCTCTGGTGAGGGGGCGATTTGACCCTAGGGGTGGCCGATGGGTTCAGGACCAAGCGGCGGGTGGGTGATCGAAGCTGACCAAGGCTGTGTTCTGCCATCAGGTAATAAAAATGATTTCACACCTCTACTACACAAATCTAATCGTACGACCTTTCCCGTGGTACACGCACGCGAATAAACCTCGACGAAATCCACCCTCAACGTTCCAATTCACGAATGAAGCGAATTGAGAAACCGGAACGACAGAAACGCCTGTACCACTGCCCCAACGTAAACCAAGGCACGTATGTAATATGGGTGTTCCAAGAACGGGTACGGGACTGCATCTGGAATCAGCGATGGCGAGCTGAAACAGGAGACGAGGGACATACATCTTCCGTTGTGATTTGCACAATACTCGACCCAGCTCACGTACCAGAGGCCGAAAAGAATGGCGGTCAATGGTGCGACACGGGCGACCTGGTAACTGGTGTATCTCTTCTCAAACAAGAAAAAGTCTAGCGCAAGCGCTATTGCGGGTGCGGCATGCAGAGCGAGGTCGACATTAAGCGGTATCCTCATCAACGTTTGAGACACGGACGAGGATGTCGGTTCCGATGTAGGTGGTTCGTCCATGAGGATGAGGTGCGGGAACAGAACAACCAAAGTCCAGTAAATCGACGAAATAATAACCTCTAACTCTCATGACTTGTAAGTTTTTCAACGGCTGGTAGAATGGTAGGATCACACCGGCATCGAAATCATCAACAACCCTCGCTTGACGCCTGTGAGAGCTGCGGGCACGCGACTCAGCGGCGAGAGCGAAAAACCGCCGTGGATTAACATACCGATTTGGGACGGAAAAATATCGACCACCAACGAAACGGCCATAGTGAGCCATGCGACCCCAAGTCTTGAGATCGTTGAGTATTTGAGGGGCGAGCTGGATTGGTTTCTTTCGATGCTCACCCTTGGATCGTCAGAAATTGAAAATGCTGGCCCTTTTGGCTGCGAATCCATCCACCCGCTGGGGTGTCGTCTAACGCCGAAAACCCCCAGTGCATGATGTACGCCGCAGTTGCATGCAGAGCGAGAGCTGTTGGTCGCAGTGGTCGCGACATGATCAGACGTTCAAGGAAACGGAAGCTGATCGGATCCGCAAGGCATGACGAATTACGTCACTTGGTCTCCACGAATGGGCCGGGGCGTCCGACTGAGGCTCGAGGTAACAGACACAGAGAAGATACAGACAGGAGGTTGAAAGGTCGTGATCAATATTTAATTTTGATCCTTCTCTCCCCGTGTACACCGCCCCCGCCCACAGCGTTTCCGTTGGGTACTGAGTAATTCTCTCTCCATCCCCAACTTCCATCACTACCAAGGGACCAGGACACCTCTGGTCGTCTCTCACCATGTCTTCCATCGACCCGACACCCACCACGGGCCGCCGCCCAAGGCCCGACCCCTCCAACTTTTCTGGAGGAGGAGGTGGAGGAGGAGGAGGAGGAGGAGGCGGGGGAGGAGGGGGAAGAAACTCTGGAAGAGGAGGCAAGCGCGAGGATCTGTTATGCTTTTTCATCTGCTCTAACGATCCCCCCACCTCCAGGCAACCAGACGTCAAACCTCTATCTCTACACGTTTCTCGGTTCGTCCACCCAGAGCAACATTCCAGGTCTCCTATAACTCTCCCTGACCACCCAACTCCAGCCACATTGCTACTCCTACTTGCCATCTCGTTGGTCATCGTGGGACGCTCTGTTGTCATCAGGCGACGAGCTCGTCGAGCGATCGAAGAAGCAATACGGAACGGAACGTGGCTTCCGCAAACGGGGAGGCCTGTCATCAAGTTGGGGGAGAAACCCAAACTCTTCGACGTCTACACGACTGCGCATGGAATTCCGGGTAGATCTCCGCCCGACAACTCTTTGCTCGCTTGGGGAGGTCTCAAGGCACGTCCACCCTCCTCGGCTCCTTCTGACTGATGAATGTTCACCTGACGTCTTTATCACCCAGCCGCTCTCCGTGACGTTGGAAAAACCGGTGTCTCCATCTCGCCAAGCTCCAGTGGTACGGTCGCCTGCGCCAACAGAACCCCCTCCCTCGCTCCTTTTTCGTCTGGTTCCCCAGCTCCGTCCGCCGGTCGTCACTTTAAATTCATCCGCTCTCCCACTTGAAACTCGCCAACCGCCACACAACACAAGTCTCACAGTCTCCGTTATGATCGCCATGCCCACTCCCACCACAACCAAACCTCGCAATTTCTCCGAAGATACATTTCCACCCGTCCAGGTTGGGATTACCCACCTCCAGATACCTCAGGGATGGACTATGGGTGCAAAATCCGTGTCTAGTTAAGGTCCAGTCGCTCCATTACACCGTTATCAGTGCCGTTTCATGTACACCACACCCCGGCATAATACCGTTGTAACAGTATGTTCACGAATGGGGTCTCTGACCTCCGATGATTGACGTGCATGTTTTCTTGTGACAACTGATGCAATACAATGAGTACACGAAATGTCGTCGGGGAAAAAGCCAACGTTGAGCATGCGGGACCTTGGATGTGCATCTCCGAGTTCTCCTGACTTCTTCGACTGGCGATGGGGTTTCGACGAACCCTAATTGACATCTCCAACCGACGGCCAGGATACACTTGTTGGTTCGATCATGGGAAACGGATGCAGGAAAAGGTACATGCTCTGTCCACGGATGACGGGAATTTCCAACCCTCGGCCATTGAATCCCCAGAAGGGGGGTTATGTGCAGTGCTCGATTCCAGGGTCGGACTGAATGTCTGAACCTGTCTCAGAGTTGTGATGAGTTTGTGAGACAAAGAGGGATCGGAACGCTGACCAGTGAGAAGAATTGTTGTCACCCTCAATCACTATCTTCAATGAACTCCGCGCTCTTGTACGTCGTTCGCTGCCCCCTTTTCGTGGTGGGACCCTCGATCTTCCCACCCAAAGTTCGAAACCCCTGGGCTTTGTCCCACAACCCCGATTCGTGGCCAATCTCGACATCCATATCCAATTCATCGAGTTCCTCTTCCTCCAAGAGTTCGTTATCGAGATCTTCCTCATTTGTGTTTTCAGCCATCTCCGAGTCGTCTCCAAGCTCTGGAATCCAAACTAGTGGGGAATAGATGTCTTTGTGCAGCGCTGGGAGCGTGACATCAGGACCACTTCCAGCGGACTCCCCTCCTGTCCCAATATTGCCGTCCATATCGGTGATAACACGTTCGAAGAACCCCGCCTTATTGAGCTCTCTGGAGCTTGCCATGGAAACAGCTCTTTCGACGTGCTCTCGGGTGAGAACCTGACAGAAAAAATCAGCCAACGAATTGAATGCGGATCGACTCGGTTCTTCAGTTGACCACCCACAGCTTTCCCTGACAATTTCCAGACCTTGGTCTCTGACTTCAAAGCTAGTTCTTGTTCGCGAAGTGTGATTGCCCTATAAATCAAACTCTTGACGAACCAGATCGTATGAATGTTGAGTAGCTGGATGGTTTCGATTGAGATTCTTGAACCGTGGCCAGAGGTGTCTCCAGATAATTCGTCCCACAGACTGGTTACGTCAATGATGGGGTGAAATGGCTAGATGAAAGGCAACCTACTTTAACATTTTTGCGACCCCCTCGGGATTCAAAACATCAACTCCCAGTTTCCTCAAGTCGCCAGCGGTAAGTCCGAGGTCCTGGAGTTCGTCAATCGCAATTTGCTTCGCCCGAGGGTATCTCTTCCGAGTTGTACTCAACCCATCGGCACCCTCTTTGTCCTCCATATCACGTGGCGTTTCACTCTCAGGAGATGGTGTTCGTTTGACCGTCTTCCGACCAGGTTTCAGACGTTCGAGGTTATCGTCAGTAGCTGTGACTCCGGACATTGAAGCGCGTTTGCGGCGCATGTATGCGCGTTTCTGATGGCGGCGACGGGAGACCGGTGATAACCCCGCCAAGAGCGCAGTCGAGTCTCGTTTAGGCGAAGAAGTCTGGAGCGGTTCCGTTGCGATCGGTGGTGAGGGCTCTCCGGTATTGTTTGACCGCCGCTGAGCGGGGTTCAGGGGATTCTGCCTATCAGCGACTGGGGGAGGGAATCGGAATATTGCTGGTCAGTTGAACAACAGCATTGTCATCCTATATATCAGGTGCACCTTTTGTGGCAGAGAGTGGAAACGTTTGGGTGGCTTCTAGTCTTGCCGCGTGCTCGGGAGAATGTTGGAGCGCCGGGTTATGGGGAACGGAAGAAGGCTGTATGATCTGGCTCGAACCGGAAGAATCTGTCGCCTCACGCAGGATAGCACCAACTGCGGTGAGTTCCAGAGGACCAAGGGAATCACAGAAATCCTTCTGTCGGTCACGAAGATTGGCATCAGCGATCTCCCGTTTAACCTCGGCCTTACGCCGACTCGGTCCCATGTCGTGCAGCTCAGTTTTGAAAACCTTCTTCAACAACTTGAGCTCTACGCGTCTCTGCTCTGCGATGAGTTCTCGTTGCCAATCCTGCTCTCGCGCGATAATGTCGAAAGCTGTTTCTTCCTCCATCGCGACCCATTCCGGAGAGACTTCCATTGCGATGGGAAGGTTTTGTCGCCATTGAGGATGCGAGGCAGTGATCTCCTGTTGGGACGCAGCGAGTTGCAGGACCGAGATGTAGTTACACACGTCCGGCACCGATTTCGTCTTTATCTTGTGCGATATCAGGTCTGGCCGGAAGCGTGAATAAACGGACAGGGCGTGAAAGAATACATTTTTTTCCCGAGGAGTCCAGACAGCGTTGGGTGGGAGGAAGGAGGGTAAGAGGGGAGTCCCATCGTTCCCGGCGAGATGGTCCTGAGCGGCGCTGGTGTTGTCCAACAAGCCGCTGAGGTACTTTGAATCGAGGGGTTTGGCGACTAAATCCGCTGAGTTGCCCTCTGACATGCGAAGGGACCACCGGAGCAGTGATGCTCACGAACCCGGCGGTGATTTCTTTCTCAATCGACCGGTGGCAACGGGTAGCCAAGGGGTCGGGTGCACGCTCCGACGCGGAAGGTGTGATCCTGTTCATTTCAGAGTTAGCCCCACGAGTTGGATACATTGGAAGACGCGCCGGGAAGTACTTGTTGGACCACAGGACACAGCTCAACGTCCACCACGTACTGGGGCGACCAGAATGTCAAACTGTGTCTCCCAATCAGTTTGCATGTGTTTGGCAGGATTGATCGCGACCCGGAGTATCCCGGCCCGACATAACGGAGAGGCTCAAATTCAAATCCTACCGATTCTGGGTCATGCGAGAACAACGGAAGAAAGTTTTTCTTTTCTTTCCAAGGTCGAGGTACAGATACGACCAATCCTCAGTGGGTACGCGATAGTATTCGTTGTTCCATTCGTTATCTCTTTCCAAACGTAAAGGGGAGCCCACACCCCGACAACCCCCATGCAGTCTCACTCAGGGCAGTCTCGCGCTGCCCCTGGTTGATCATTCCCTCAGTTAAACGTCATCACAATTGCCTTGCAAGCTCGGCGCGTCAGTCATGACGCATCGTGCTCCGCTAGCGTAGCTGGCCACCTGGAACCCCACATGGTACCAAAGGGTCGCTGATTCCGACTAAAAGAAGCGCGTGGTGGTGGAAAAAGTCAACGTTGGAAGGAGCTCACCAGCAAGAAGAGGGTGCGCTGAGGCATTGGCAATAAAGCACCACACATCGGAAACCGGCCGTACCCCCATCGCACGACGGTTCATCAGAACCACGCGAACGCATGGTAATTCATTCAAAATGCCAGGTGGGCCCCTGCTTACCACCACGACAGTTCTCGCATTCCAATTCGCTGCCCTCGCTGGGGAAATGAGGTCAAATCCTAGCAATCAAATCAGCGAGCGGCGGAAGGTCTAACGAAGACACGTATCTCCAGTTTCCTTGTAGAAAATCAGATGCCCTAAAATTCGAGGTATGCGCATGGCTGTTCTGGCGCCCACCGGGGACAGCAGGAAATTGAGTTGAGATTCGTTCGCCACATGAGGTTCAAGTACAACAGATCTTCGCCTAAACATCCGCCGTTCAAATCGTCCCCCGCCAAGAAACTGATGCTACACGATGAGTCTACACTCAACTAATTCAGTGCCAGGCGCGCAAACGCTATGTGAGGGAATGCTCCCCATGAATCTTGCCTACGGTCTTGTGAGCGGCTTTTCGGCCGCCCACCCTTTCTTACGAGTCAGAGAGGCGTACTTGTACAGTGCCTTGCATAAATGTGTGAACTTGCGAGTGCTGTTCGTTTGTGTTTACCGTGACCATCATCACGGTTTGAAATTCGGGAACCTCTCCCGACTCGACACCTCTATGCCTCCAGCCTTATCTGTCGATTTAAAACGAAGGATCGTTCAACTACGACGCAAGGGATTAACCATGCGCGATATCGCCATGCAGATGAATGTGTCTGTTGGCGGTGTTCACAAGACGCCCTGTACTAACGAAGAGTGTGGCGAATATATAGACCCATCAAAGAAACAGACGGGACGGCCCCCGATATTGGACGATGACGATGCCTGGTATCTGAAATCGCTCCTGGAGTCAAATCCTACATTGTACCTTGACGAAATCAAGGAGAAACTTGAAGCTGTGCGCAATATTTCTGTTTCAATGTCCACAATCTCCCGCTTTCTACGATCGAGGGATTTCACCTGGAAGGCAGTTTCCCGGAAAGCATTGGAGGGAGATGAGATGGTCCGGGCATGTTGGGAGGTAGAAACGGCCCAGTAACCTGACCCGGACTGCTTCATTTTCATCAACGAAAGCCACGTCGATCAAAAAACTGCTCAGTGTCGACACGGCTGGGCACCAGTCGGATTGGCACCAGTCGACCAATCTACATTCCTCAAAGGTGTTCGCCATTCAATATTACCAGCACTGAGCACCGGCGGTATCATCGCATTGGAGATACTTGAGGGATCTGTGAACATCAACGAGAGACAACCAGCTCGTTGTCCATAGCGACGAGTTCGCCGTTGGCAGAGACAGGGTGGCAGGCCCATCCCTGCGTTGTGGATGTGATATGAAAGCAGCCCAGCGCCTTCCGTTGCCCCGAGCTCCCCGATGGGTGACGCGTGACGACCGGTCACACACAAACACTAACAAACAACACTTTTTGGCCCGACGCGTTCGCACAATTATGAGGTGAGCACTCGATGAACCGAACGAAAGGATACCCGGTACTGGTCCAGTACATAACGGAAGGTCCCGTGTCCTAAAGGACTCGGGAGAAGCAAGCATCCGCACCTCGATGTTTCCAATGTCTGCTTCGGATGTTTGTTAACATACCAAGGGGCGGTAACGGTCCACAAGATATGTATGGCGCTCCGAGATTTATAGAGCCCTTGGGTGTATGTAAACCGTGAACAACACATTCAATGCATGGAGGCACCTGTTGTTAGGAGGTGATCGAATCATTCAAGCCATGTGCTGGAAACAGGCGACCCGATGCGTTTACGTTGGGAACCGCGGCGGTGATCGAAGCCTCGTTGGCCTGAGCTCTGTGGCTCGACAAGGTCGGT
>Ga0307515_10007264_pt1 | contig 21941 bp, 8 predicted proteins | sample 17_EM_MG_FD_194513 | JGI IMG/M metagenome (GOLD analysis project Ga0307515, IMG submission 194513) | Populus trichocarpa ectomycorrhiza microbial communities from riparian zone in the Pacific Northwest, United States - 17_EM | ecosystem: Host-associated > Plants > Roots > Unclassified | place...
CTATTACCGAATGAAATTAAATTAAGCCCTCCTATAGAGGCACCCTAGACGACTACCGTTTAGAGGTAGTATAGATAGATAGGTATAGACGGTAGGTATAGACAGGTAGGCATAGATAGTAGGCATAGACAGGTAGGTACAGATAGTAGGTATAAATAGGTAGGTATAGATAGTAGGCATAAATAGGTAGGTATAGGTAGGTAGGTATAGACAGATAGATAGATAGATAGGTAGATAGGCAGGTAGGCAGGTAGGCAGGTAGGTAGGTAGGTAGGTAGATAGGCACTAGGCCAATTAACAATTTAGAGGCTCTAAGTAGATAGCTCTATATTTTATATAGTTATAATATAAATATATTTAAAAGTATATTATAGCAATCTATAGGAAACATGCAAAATATATAAAATATATAAAATGTGCGAAACGTACGAAATGTATAAAACGTATAAAATGTATGAAATGTATAAAACGTATAAAACGTGCAAAACGTATAAAACGTACGAAATGTGCGAAATGTGCGAAATGTAAGGGCTACGTATAGGCTTCGCGCGGATTGCCGCAAAAAATATAGGCTTTACGCAGGTTACTGCAAACTGCTGCAAAAAATATAGGCTTCGCGTGGGTTACTATAAACCGCCGCAAACCGCACAGGACTATATACGACCACCGCAACCGTATAGTTTGCAGCAATTTGCGGCAATTTGCTGTAAACCGCAACAACGAGCCAAAAAAAAAATTTCCTAATGTACCCTTTCTGTTACCTCCTTACTTATTTAGCTAATATCTATTACTAGTTGCTAGTTAGGTTCCTTAGAGTTCCTAGCGCTTATTATTTATAGTAAAGTTATCTCTAACCCTACTATGCCTCTACTAGCCGCTACTAACGCCTATAATTATATTAGAGCTAGGGGAGTATTTAGTTGCGCTTATAAGGACCTAATAGCCTTTTAGAGTTTAGTATTTTGCTTTTTAAGGCTTTACTATTCCGATTTAATGTCTACTAGGTTATTTCTAATGCTCTTAATAATGCTATTCTGGCTTATAATAATGTTGCTTTGCTATACTATAGTTTCTTTAAGGCTTTTAATAAGTTAATAAAATTCATTATAATTAATACCTCCTCCTTCTTATTCGGGTAAGGTAAAGACTCTTACTATAGGGAATAGAGGCAGTATATACTGTATAGCTTATAGTCTGGTTTATAGTGCGGTTGTCTGCTGTTCAAACTATGCTAATGTTTAGGCTCGTGTCCTTAGCGACTGCTGGGCCTCTTGCACCTTCGCGCTCGGTTTCTTTATACGTCTTAGTAGAGCTGCTGGCGGGTCCAGAGGTGGTGTTACTAATACGCGTTTAGGGGTCGAAGCAGCCATCGGGGCTCCGGGGCTTCGTTCGGTGGGCCGGGGCCGCCTTGCCGCGGGAACTAGCTAAACGAAAGACTAGGATTTGATTAAAAGAATGTCCGAGATGAATATCCTCCTCTTTCCTCCGTAGACCCTTGTCATAGCTTTATTACGTATATATATATGTATATATATATATTCTATTATGGCTATGCACTATCTAGGGTATGGGCCGTTACAGGGCGCTAACTAAATACTTCCTGCCATTAACATGCATGCTCCAGTTTAGAAGCCAACTATGAGAACTATATATCCATTACCTAACACTATACTTAACCAAGGAAATAAAGGAAAGAAATGCGTTACTATTAGAAAAAAAAGGTCGGAGTTTAGAGGCGAGCCCAAGTAAGTAGTTTTCGACGCCTCGTGTCCGCAGGGCTGTTCCGGCGTTGTGCGCTTCTTGATCGGCGACGCACTAGTGGAGGCACGTGTGGAGGAGGCTCGCGGTGTATTCGGTTAGATGATAGGATGAGGGATTCTTAAGAGTCTTCGCTTATTAACGTCGGCTTCTGTGCTTTCTGCATCTTATACGCTTAGGTATAAACGTCCGGTCTCCTTTGCAAATTTAATTGTAGCTTTAACTACGTTAATGTCTGGCTTCCAGCGCTCAATTAGGCCGTTAATATTCCTGCCTCCTTCTCGTCTGCGTGAGTAGCCTCCTAATGCATATAATAGATCCCCAAATCGATCTCTATGCTGCTCACTTAGTCTAAACCTCTGCTGTGTCCACCTCCTACAAGAGAAGAGGAAGTGCTGTGTTGATTCTGTGAGCCCGCAGTCGCATAACGCCGTCTCTGATGCATTAATTTTGTGGAGATATTCTTTTAGAAATGACTTGCCGGTCCGTAGCTGCGCAAGGATGGCAGCTTCAGAGCTGATCAGCTGCTGGTATAATCCTGCAGCCTTTCCTAGGTGGAGTGCTGCGTCAATCTTCCTTGTAAACTTGCCCGTATTAGATCTTCCCGATAGAAGCGGTCCTGTTGTTATCTCGGCTTTTTTCAGGGCTTGCGTCACAAGGTACCATGGGAGGCCGTCTCTCTGTGGTGGCTCCTCGCTCTCCAGTCTCGTCGCTGCTTTGGCAAGCTTGTCGGCCTTCTCGTTTCCTACAAATCCTGAGTGGCCTGGAATCCAGTATAGCGTGACATTATTCAGCCACAGCTTCTTTAAGATCTCTGCGACTATTTCCTGGCAGGCTCCAGCCCTCCAGCTCTGTACTGACAGCAACGCTGATTGCGAGTCGGAGAATATTCTTATACTAGAAGCAGGTATTGGAAAACCTGCTTGATCGACAGCCGTGCACGTGGGGTCCCACGGCCAGTTGGCTGCCTCGCTGATTGCTAGAAGCTCTGTAAGGTGGGCGTCGGCCTGATCAGAGCTCGCCACCGTTTTCGAAAGCGTTGCTTTAGATGGCGTAGCATACATAGCTTTATTACAAGGGTGTGGCTGGTGCGGGTCGGCCGTCCTCCCTGCTAGCGTGATCGATATCAAAACGAACAGACCCATCGTGAACTTCTATTGGCGCCAGCGCCGGTCGCGCCGATTCGTATGCGCTTCGGCTCCTCGACAGTCGCCCAGAAAATCCGACGTCGACTACATACTAGGATTATTCGCGCCGCTGCGTCCGTTCCTTGTCGAACGTTCTTGCGGAGGCTATGGCCGGCGATTCATCTGGCACGAAGTGGTGGAAACGGCTCCTCAGACCTGACGGAAGGGATTCGGCGAGGTCAAAGACGCAAGATGGCTCTCCCCAATACGGTGCAATCGCCTCGTCTGCAATGTTATCACAAGGTATTAAACAGCGGTGAACTCTCCTTTTCCTCGCTGACAATCTCTAGCAAATGTCGTCCTCTGTCCCCCTAAGCAAGCCGCTCTATCAACCACGGCAGTCTCTCCCATCCAACAATTGACAACAGATGCCTTCGCTTCGCTCCCTGCGGTGGCACCTTCTACCACGTCCGACACGGTATTGCACACCTCTCCAAGCAATCCTAGCGCCAAGGCTGTAGTAGAGATATCCCAGAGAGAGACGGGCGACCAAGCGGCAGACATCACAGAGGACTTGGCTGCGGACCGTTCCCTCTGGGACAAGGCATATGATACTCTTAATGACGAGAAGCATGATCTAATCACCAAGTATGAGGATCTTTTGTCTCGGGTGCTCATCAGAGGTGCCTTCAGTCCAGCCTGGGTGGGCTTTCGCAACGCTGACTCGGGGTAATATAGCCCACACGAAGGCACCATCAGTCCCGAACGAGATAGAAGACGACGGCGAGGTCACGAACCAAATCCCTCAGCACGATGCGATCGCACGCCGAGCGAAAATGAAAGAGATAACGGAGCTCGGCCTGAAACATATGGAAGACAAGAGGGTTTGCGCGACACTGTTAGGACACGAGATCGACCTGCAAGATGTTGTGTCAAACATCGCCGGGGCGGTGGAATGGGCCGAAGAATACGTCAAGGACGCCGTCAAGGACCTACCGTACGCGTCCATCGTTTTAGCAGGCGTCTCTCTTGTCCTGCCCCTCCTGAAGAACCCGACCGCTGCTGAGGCTGCCAACAGGGAAGGGTTCACATACGTCACCTCCCAGATGCGCTACTACATCGCGATGGAGTCGCTCCTGTTACCCGAGGATATGAAACCCAATTTGAAGGCTGATCTTACGGAGCGTCTCGTGGACCTGTATAAGCTCATTATTGACTTTCAGGTGCAGAGCGTTCTACGGTTCTATCGCAGTCGAACCAATAACTTCTTCAGAGGGACCATCAACTACGACAGCTGGGTCAAGAAGCTGCAGAATGTCATGGACGGCGACGCAGCGCTTGTTTCGAGGTTTAAGACGGCCATTTCTGGGAGCAGTCTTCAGGCACTGAAGAAACTTGCTCTGCAAGCAGAGGCTTCGTGCAGAGCTCTCGACTGTCTTCTTATCAAGGCACAGGAGCTTATTGACGTCTCTCGAGACCATCTGGGCGTTGCAAAAAAGATGGACCGACGTATGTCTAATGCTGAGAACCGAGCCTGTCTGCAGGATCTACAGGCGACCGACCCCCGCGACGACAAGGACCGCATCGAGCAGGATAAGGGTGGCCTCCTCAGAGACTCGTACCACTGGATCCTCGAAAACTCTGACTTCCAACAATGGCGGAATGACCAGCAGAGCCGCCTGCTATGGATCAAGGGCGATCCCGGCAAAGGCAAGACGATGTTGCTCTGCGGAATCATTAACGAGTTGATTAAGTCGACCTCGCATACCGCCAATGTCTCGTTCTTCTTCTGCCAAGCTACTGACGCTCGCATTAACAATGCTACGGCTGTTCTGCGCGGCTTGCTTTACCTGCTTGTGAAGCAGCAGCAGTCTCTCGTCTCCCACATCCGCGAAAGCTACGATGACTCCGGGAAGCGGCGCTTCGAAGGCGTGAATGTATGGGTGGTATTGTCGAAGATCTTCACCAACATTCTCGAGGACCCGTGCTTGCGTAGCACCTACCTGATCATTGACGCGCTCGACGAGTGTACTACAGACCTGAGCCTGCTTCTTAACCTCGTCGTCCAGAAGTCGTCGGCATACTCGCGCGTCAAGTGGATCGTCTCTAGTCGCAACTGGCCGAGCATCGAGAAGGATTTCGAAACTGGGACACAGAAAGTGAGGCTATGTCTTGAGCTTAACGAAAAATCCGTCTCCGCAGCTGTTACCACATATATCCAGTCCAAGGTTGATTGGTTAGCGAAGCGAAATAGATATAACAATGATACGCGGGATGCTGTCCAGCGCTGCTTGTCGTTAAACGCAAACGGCACTTTTCTCTGGGTGGCCTTGGTCTGCCAAGAACTCGCCAATATCTCAGGATGGAAAGCTCAAAAGAAGTTGACGGCCTTTCCGCCGGGGCTTAATGCTCTCTACAGGCGGATGATGGACCAGATCTGGAATTCAGAGGATGCTGAACTTTGCAAACGTATACTGGCCGTCGTCTCGGCTGTGTACCGGCCCGTCACGTTGGACGAGCTGGTGTCTTTCGTCGACATGCCCGACGGTGTCTCTGGCGATTACGAAGTTCTATCGGAGATTATAGGACTTTGTGGCTCTTTTCTGACACTTCGCGAACGTACAATCTCCTTCGTACATCAGTCGGCAAAGGACTTTTTACTCAAAGAGGCATCTTATGAGGTCTTTTCTTCTGGAATAGAAGATATACACCACGTAATCTTCTCGAGATCGCTCCACGTTATGTCCAGGACGCTACGACGAGACATCTACAGCTTACGCGCGTTAGGATATCCTATCGAGCGGGTTAAACAGCCGGACTCAGACCCATTAGCGGCGTTACGCTACTCGTGTGTCTACTGGGTTGATCACCTCTGTAACTGGAATTCCAACTCTTGTGTAAATCACAGGGTCGACCTGCAGGATGGAGGCGCTGTCGACGAATTCGTGAGAAAGAAATACCTTTACTGGCTCGAGGCTCTCAGCCTTTGCGGAAGCATGTCGGACGGTATGGTTTCAATGGCGAAACTTGAGGCTTTAATCCAGGTAATCCTTGGATTAGCGATGCTATCTATCTATAGTACTTGCTGATATAACCTAGGGAAGACCAAATGCACCCGCATTAATCGAGCTAGTTCGAGATGCGCGCCGATTTATTATGTATCATAAGCGGGCAATCATGAAGAGTCCTCTTCAGGTATATGCGTCTGCACTTATATTTAGTCCAGCCCGCAGCCTAATAAGAGGTCTTTTTAAGGAGGAAGAGCCAAAGTGGATAACAATAAAGCCGGCTACAGAAGATAATTGGAGTGCCTGCCTGCAGACGCTCGAGGGCCATAGCGATTCGGTCAGCTCGGTCGCCTTCTCACACGACTCGGCACGGCTCGCATCAGCGTCGGAGGACCACACGGTCAAGATCTGGGATGCAAGCAGTGGCGAGTGCCTGCAGACGCTCGAGGGCCATAGCTATTGGGCCAGGTCGGTCACCTTCTCACACGACTCAGCACGGCTCGCATCAGCGTCGGAGGACCGCACGGTCAAGATCTGGGATGCAAGCAGTGGCGAGTGCCTGCAGACGCTCGAGGGCCATAGCGATTTGGTCTGGTTGGTCGCATTCTCACACGACTCGGCACGGCTCGCATCAGCGTCGGAGGACCGCACGGTCAAGATCTGGGATGCAAGCAGTGGCGAGTGCCTGCAGACGCTCGAGGGCCATAGCGATTCGGTCAGCTCGGTCGCCTTCTCACACGACTCAGCATGGCTCGCATCAGCGTCGAGCGACCACACGGTCAAGATCTGGGATGCAAGCAGTGGCGAGTGCCTGCAGACGCTCGAGGGCCATAGCTATTGGGTCAGGTCGGTCACCTTCTCACACGACTCGGCAAGGCTCGCATCAGCGTCAGAGGACCGCACGGTCAAGATCTGGGATGCAAGCAGTGGCGAGTGCCTGCAGAAGCTCGAGGGCCATAGCAATTCGGTCTGGTCGGTCACCTTCTCACATAACTCAGCACGGCTCGCATCAGCGTCAGACGACCGCACGGTCAAGATCTGGGATGCAAGCAGTGGCGAGTGCCTGCAGACGCTCGAGGGCCATAGCGATTCGGTCTGCTCGGTCACCTTCTCACACGACTCGGCACGGCTCGCATCAGCGTCGGAGGACCGCACGGTCAAGATCTGGGATGCAAGCAGTGGCGAGTGCCTGCAGATGCTCAGTATTGGCAAGGCACTCTCTAATATATCGATCGATACCACTGGCTTATATCTTCGTACTGATATTGGTACTATCGCTATTAATGCATTAACGGCTTTAAATATGACACTAAGTGTTACGGATCCCCAAAATCCTCAATATCAAGGCTGGGCTTTAAGTTCAGACGGAGCGTGGATAACATATAATTCAGCAAATTTAGTATGGCTACCCTCAGAGTATCGGCCATTATCTTCAGCCGTGTCAGGGAGCACAATTGGCATCAGCGTTGGATCTAGAAAGGTATTAATATGCAACTTTAAGGTTAAGGGGTCGTTCGGTTGCACCCCCGTTACAAATATGGAGGCTCCATATTGTAACGGAATCGGAGCTCAAATCTGAATATGAGGGTGTTGTTCGGTAGATCTGACGCCGTTTGAATATGGAGCTCTTCATATCGGTAAGCGCGTCAAATTTGCAAGCTATACCGTATACAGTAGTTGAAATGAGGTTCTCGACTCCGTTTCAATATGTAGCTTCGAGCTTCCGTTACATATTCCGTTTCAATCTGGAGCTCTCGCATATGCGCCCAAGTGACGACTTCTCATGATACGGCGACTCCACACACCCTGATCGCAATACTGCTGTCGCATTTGCAAGCCGTATATAATAATAATATTTTAACCTTTGTGATTGCAATAGGTCTGTTTCTAGGGGTGTTGCTGTAGCTCTGCTACAGCTCCTACAGAGGGTAGGCGAAAGTGTAGAAAGTGTTAATTGCAGAGAGGGCGTTGGCCGGGGAGGAGGCTCTATTACTACACCAAAGTAGGGAGTCGCGATAGAGGCCCGGTGGTAGAAGGCCTCACTCGAATCGCTTACCAACGTTAATTACGCATTAGCGAAGCCAAATCTGGGGCCTTATCTACCGAACGATCAACTCAATTACAGATTCAAATGAACTACGGTACAGTGATGTGCACGACCAGCTTCCACCCCCCCCTTGGAAAAATATTATTTCGCTTCGGCACGCGAGCTCGCCAAATTGCCACCAACTGTACATAGTAATTGTAGCGAACGCATGTGCCTGCACGCAAGGGTCGTCCTGGTTGCTAGGACAATCGAATTAAAGCCATACAGAACCTGCCTGACCTACCAAAGTTGTAACATCCACTCAAAATCGTGTTGTACTATCATCAATTTGCCCTTAATATGCATCCTTCTTCAAAACGCGCAGCGGCTCGATTAACGGGCGAGAGTCCTCCTTCTCAACGAACTCGACGAAACTACCTTCCTTCCTCCTTATTACCTGAGCCCCTGCCGTCTAGCTATCGCCCAGATATAATACGATAGCCGCCAAGACGCGAATACAACGCCGTTCAGCCGGGTTTTACACTGGAGGAGCTTGAGGAAATAGATAACGATTTGGAAGCCGCAGCGGAGGCCGTTAAGGAGGAGGAAGAAGGTTGGCGATACTACCAAAGTTAGTACGGTAGATTACCTCAGTTAAGATCTTATGAGTTACCGTATTTGATACAGGAGCCGCCAGTATTAACACCACGATATCAAGCCACGACCTCTCAGGAAGTTGCTCGTGCTCCTCGGGCTCGTACTTGTGCTTATGCTCGTGCTCCTCGGGCTCATGCTTCTCCAATTGCTCGCTTACTGTTAGCCTCTCGCTTACCCCTAAGGGCCCGCTTAATAAGTAAGTATGAGGATGAGCTAATTCCGCCACCGCCTCGCCTGCGTTTTAAAAGCGAGATTAATAACGTAGAGAGGAGAAGTGGCGGCGTGTTTATTACTTACAATTGTAATATAGTGATTCGATACCTAAAGGATTCGCCTTTTACTAAAACTCTTATTAGTATAAGCCTTCAGCTTTATAATCTTTGGCGACTCTAAGTCTTTCCTATTTATAAGAGAGAACTATATTATTAAGAGCAAGGTATTCGTATTAAGCTCTAGCCGATTAAGGCTAAAATCAATACTTAGTACGCAGGCGTTCGTAACGTCAGATTTAATATAATAAAAGTTAAGGTTATAGCCTAGTGGCAGAAGATTAATACCTAGCTTATATTATGGGCGAAGTATACTAATAAAAGCGGCGCGATTAAGGCTCTCATTGTTGACCTCTTAATTATATATGCCCCAGCTATAAATTAATCAGCAGCCTCTCATTCTAGAGTTAGCTCTTATCCGTTAATGCTTAATTAACTCTATAGTAAGGTTTTAACGCCCTTACAGACTTTAGAGCGGAGCTTAACGCCTTATATGCTTCCTACCGGTAACACTATTAATTTAATAAAATTGCGGGTTAAGCTTACTAGATATTAGCGTTATAAAAAGCGCTGCCTAAATATTAATTAGTACTATATTATTGGCTAGGTAGATATTAAATTAATAAATAAGGACTTAAAAGAGTGGGTAACTAGTATCTAGCAAGGCATTGCGGATATTCAAAATCCACCTTATTAGCTTGCTACGCGGCTTGCTAAGAGAGCAGCAAGGGGAGGAAATAACAGTAAAAGAGTACGCCAATTAGCCTCTGGTGAGAGCTCTACTACTAGTACTTCAGGCGTTATTAATTACTTTTACGTTAGCTCTATAAGTCTAGTACTAAATTAGTAAACTCCTACATTAATAAGCTAACTAATATTATTATCCTTACCTATATTACCAATACACCGCCTATAAGGTATTAACCGCGCGAAGGATTTAGAGGAGTTCTTTATATATTAAAAGCAGAGTATATCTAATAATTTTAACTAAAAGGCTGACTTTAAGGCGGCATATAAAATTATTTATAATTTAAGATAGGACTTAGAGCTCCTACGTAATAAATCTAATAGCGCTAATCCTATTAAGGAACTTATATAGGCTAGTATCAAATCAGGTGTTGTAAGGCGGCTATAGAAGGATTTAAAGAAGTAGGCAAACGAACGTTAGACTTAGCTTAAGGGAAGCTTTTAAGATGTAGATAATTAGCAGAATATAGGGTGTCTTTGTTACTGCTGGCGCCTCTATAGTAATAAAGACACCCCATATATATAAGAGATTAAAGCCTTTTAGTATATTTACAAGTGTTATATATAATTAAGAACACCACCAAAAATTGACCTTCCCTCACCAAAAACCTTAGCAGTTGTACCCACTATATCAGAAATGTCCTTTTACGCTCTCACTCCTGCTACCAACCTTATCTATACTCTAAAGAAGAAAGGCCTTAAAGCTATAGTTAAAGCTTTTAGGGTGCTCTATCTAAGAAAACCACTCCTATTAAATAAAAGCTTTTAGCTCTCCGAAAAACTCTTTAATTGGATTTAAATTAGGTAAGTATATAGGTAGATATACAAGCTTAACTCTAAAGGCGTTAAAGAGAGCCTATATCCTCTCTAAGTAATAGAAGCTAGCGTTATCCATAACTACTACTAATCGTTTAGCAGGAAAGGGATTATACCGCAGTAGAAGAGTATTTGCCACCCAAAACTTAAAGCCTTCGCCATTTATTAAGCCCTTATATACTAAGGCTACTAGTACACCGTTAACTATATACGCAGGCAGTATATTAAGCCTCGTCTCACCCCAATTATATGGCGTATGCAATACTAGTGCAATACTAAAGGGAGCCCAGCTAGTCTTCCGCACGCCCGTCTTTAAATCCGCACCCAACTTATCCACAAATACTAATTAATTGGCGGTATACTATAATATAATGGCAAAATATATGTCGCGATTATAAAAGCTGCGCTCTAGGGCTACCTAGTAACACTACTTTATATAAGCTACTCTAAGCTCTATAACAGAAGGATCTAATTAGCTTACCCGCTTTCTTATTTAGCTAGCTAAATAGAGCTCTCGAAATATTATATAGCGGCTTACTACGACACTAAAGACGTTGTAGATTAACCACTATAACTTATCGCTAAAGAGAGTTAGCTTTTCCTCTAGCCGCATTAGTATTACTATAATTATTTAATTACTTAGTAAAAACTGGCCACCTTTACCATTTAGAGGTGCCTAAGTCGATCTGAATATCCGCAAGTTCCTCCTAATCGCGGTAATTAAGCGAGTTATATAACCAGCGGTGGAGGTACACTCCGCTTGAGTTACTCCAAGTTGAAGAAGATCCTTAATTAGGGCGTGCTAATATAGGCCTATTCGCAGAGCCATATTTCGAATAGTATAGGTAGAAATGAAACCTCCCGATATTTAACAAAGATCACGACACTGCGGAGGAAGACCGATCGTAAATAGCTTCAAGTCCGCCAGAAGCAAAGGTTCTTACAGCCAAGCATACGGCTTCGCTACAATTACTATGTACGGTTGGTGGCAATTTGGCGAGCTCGCGTGCTGAAGCGAAATAATATTTTTCCAAGGGGGGGTGGAAGCTGGTCGTGTATATCACTGTAGTAGCCGCCACTAATTATAAAATGGGCGACGCTAAAATACGTATAGATCGAACAGATTCTGTAATAGAGGCAATTTATAACTAAATAAACCCTAACGCTTAGGGTTCTTATAAGGGTTTATATATAGGTAACTAATTATTTTATATTATTATATCTCTATTTTATAAAAGGGTTTAGGGGTAAGCGTAAATATATAGACCGGTAATTGCTGCTATATAGGGCTGAAGTTTCTAGAATCCTCTAGATAGGGTGGCAAAATGGCTAGTAATAGGACTACTTTTAAGCGTAAAGATTTACTATAAATAGGTCTTAAAGGAAGCAGTAGAACATTCGATCACGTTAGCAGAGAGGGCGGCTGACCCGCTCTGGCCATAGCCTTATAAACCCCTGCTAGCGTTATATAACCCCTGTATTTAGGCTTACTATCTCGTTTACCGTCTAAGGGCCCTTAGCGCGAAAATGTATAAAGGTCGATATAAGACTAGTATCTCTTTCCCACCTTTTCTAATGCCCTACTTTTACCCTAAATAATGTATTTTTAAAATCTAATCGATTATATAACTAAAGCTACTTTTTAAGAATATTTATATAAAAACTCTATTGTATAAAAGTGAGTTATTAAAATTACAGGTAGAAAAATATAGAGTAACTTTTTTAGGTCGACTCGTATAACAGCTTGCATAAATGCCTCTAAACTAAAGCTTGTAGATTACTATCTAATAAAGATACTAAGCTAAGGAGAAGAAAAGAGGGTTACTAAGGCTAGTGTAAATAAATAAGTAGCGCAAGTCGCTAAGGCGCTAGTGGTAGGCGAGCTAATAGTAGAAAACAGTATCAGATAATAGTAAATAGTACGGCCGGTAACGTGCCTTAGCACCGTTACATTACCCCCCTTTTTTAAAAAAAGCCTGCCCTTAGGCGTTATCTAAGCTCCTTATTATTATCTAAATTATTATAGTTATCTACCCCTTCTTTTTAGCACTTAATCTAGTTTTCTAATTGGCGTAGTAGTTCTAGGAGGTTAGGGTAGGCTAGGTGGAAGTCCTATAACTTATAGAGAGAGTACTTAAAATTAGACGTAGGATACTATTTTAGGTCCTTATTGTGACCTACCTAGCTAATATAGTATTTTACGGTCCTTCTTAACTGCTAGGATTTCTTTAACTTTCTATTTCTTATCCTCTATAATCTAAATTAGTAGTAGGGGGTTATTATACTGCCTAGGTAATAGACCGTCTATAGCTTTTTATAGTTAGTCTAAGGAGAAAATAGAAGAGATATTTATAGATTCTAGTAGTTTAACCCTAAAAGAGTGTTCTACCTTCTTTAAGATCTTATATACGCTAGCTATCTAGTAGTTTAACTTATAACTTAGCCTCTAGGTTTTTTAGTTCTTTATTAACACCTATACCTTATCTCCTACTTAGAAGTCTACTTTATAACAATATTAGTTTATATTAAACTTATTTTTCTCTTACGCCTTTTTTATAATTATTTAGGCAGTCTTCTAGGCTCTGTATATTCTTTTAGTAAATATCTAGGCTTTTTTATAACTAAGGGTATGTTCGGTTGCAAATCGGCTTCATTATATAACTGTTCAATCCGTGCACCTTTTAGTGTCGCCCGTTCTGTAATTAGTAGCGGCTATTACCGTGGCTCGTTTGAACCTGTAATAAAGGCAATTGTTCGGTAGCTCTAGATAAGGCTCCAGATTTAACTTCGCATAATACGTAATTAACGTCAGTAAGCGATTCGCGTGAGCCCCTCTCTGCCACCAGGCCTCTATCACGACTCCCTACTTTGGTATATTAATAGAGCCTCCTCCTCAGCCAATGCCCTCTCTGCGATTAACGCTTTCTACACCTTCGTCCACCTCCCGTAGGAGCCGTAGTAGAGTTACAGCGACGCCTGCGACGCCCGCGACGCCCACAGTGCGCAGGAATGCGCGTCTAAGATGGATAGACGAGATGGAGGAGGTGATATTAGAAGGCCTCGTTAAGGCCGTTAAGAAAGGATATTGCGCAGATAGCTCTTATAAATCTAACGGCTAGAAGATTGCTCTTAATTATACGCTTACTATTTTCCGGCAGCCTATTATTTTTAGGTAAATTAAGAGCAAGTATAATAACTATAAGAGGGACTAGAAGCTGTGGAAGGAGCTTTATAACCTCTCTAGCTGGGGGTAGGACAAAGATAAAGGCATGCCTGTTACCAGTGAGGAAGTTATAAAGGCCTACTTTAAAGCCAATCCTACCGCCAAGAAGTTTTGTGATATACCGCCTGCCTTCCTAAATCTACTATAGGAGCTATTTAACGGAGTCCTAGCGATAGGCAGTTATATAAGGTCGATTAACGAAGCAATTAAGAGCTCTATAGACCCCAAACTTCTCTTAGCGGTGGCCTTATAGGCGTTAGGTTTAGTAGATAAGGAAAATAAGGAGGAGGCTAAGGAGGAGGCTAAGGAGGAGGCTGAGGAGGAAGTAGATAAGGCCTTTAAGTCAGAGTCAGCTCGCAGCTCTATTAAAGGCAGTTAATTAAGCTCACCTTTAGCCGAGTACCTTAGTCCTTTTAGATTTTCCTTAACGCCGAGTTAACCTTCTTTACTAGCTATACGGAAGCGGGTTATTAAGTAAGCTGCTAGAGCTACCAAATTTAATGCAAAGCACTAGTAAGGAAGATAGCGAGTTATAGAGGCACTAGAGGAGACGGTAGAGAAGGTAATAAGAGAGATAAGGGCTATAAGAGAGTTAATTGCCCAAAAGTCTCCTTAAGAGAAGGCCTCTGTAGAGTTTATCTATAAGTTTAGTAACCTAGATCCTGTAGAGTAACTGGCTATTTTACAAGCTTTTAAGATAGAGTCTACTGCTAGATTATTTCTTATAACGGCTGGAGTTATAGAGCTTCGGCAAAGCTTAATTAATGATATTTTAGCTAGTAGGAAGGATGACGCGTAGGAGAGTAAGCTTTGGGTAAGATCTGGGTCGTTCTTTAGAGCCTTTATATATAGGCAATTAGTAAGCAATCTATATAGGGAAGCTATATAGATTTATATAATAAATACACCCAAATCTACTGTATATTCTTAAGTAATTGGCCTGCCAATTACCTGGCAGTAACTCTTCTATATAAGCTCTATAATCTTATCGCGTCTTTAGTTTATAACTATATCGCCTTCTACCTCTATAAGCCCTATGTTATCCTTATCTATAACCTTATCCTCTACCTCTAGATTATTATCTAGTAGGTTATCCGGATTATTTATATTAATAAAGTTATAAACCGCAGCTAAGGCGTATACTATATCCACCTACGTACTTAAAGGGAGACGACGCCTACTGGCTTTAAAGTACCGGAAACGATTCTTAAAAACTCCTATAGTACGCTCTACTACATTTCTTAGTGCTATATACCGAAGATTAAAGAGCTCCTTTGCGTTCTATAGTCTAATATTTGCTTACGCTTGCTTATAAAGATAATATTATATACCGTGGTAGGGAGTTAGGGTTATAGGCGTATTAGAGTACCTAGTATCTACGACGTAGTATCTACTAGGTAAGGCTTTAAATCCTTTAGCTCTCGCTAAATTAAGGACTCTAGAGTTGTAAGCAGAGCCCTCCTAGCCAGCTAGAACGTAAAGGAAGTTTATCTAGAAATTAACAACTATAAGAACATTCTACGATAATCCTCCCTTTCTTTTACGCTATAGAGCTTGCTTTATATACCTACCGGTTATAGAAACTAGTAGATAAGTACCGTTAAGAGCTCTAATATAATTAGCAAAGAAAGGATATTGTTTAGGGTTATTGGCGATCTCCTCTGGAGTAGAGTTCTTAGGAAGCTGAACGACTTCCTTATATAATTTTAGAAGACCAGGAAGGACTTTATATACGGCTCTATAAGGCAGCAAATTAATACTAGAAGTTTATTAGCCGGTAGGTAAATACTTACTGGTGGATCGTTGTAGATAAGTGTTAAGTTACCTTACTTAGTAATCTATATGACCAGGGTTGCATATAATCAACGTAATCGTAATCAGCCTATAGATTTTGATTATTATATAATCACCCCATCTGATTATAATTGATTATATTGATTATATTAGTTATGTACTAATTTCCTAATTAGGATTAGATTAATTAGGGCTTAAGAGAGGCTCTATAAGTCGCCCTTACTACTTCATTCTCTTATTAAATCTACTGCCTTATTTGCTTCCTGCTTGCTCCGTGCTCCTGCCCGTATTGCAGATCGTCGTTTTATTAATAGATCCTTCGAGGTTGATAACTTTGACGGCTACATCTACGGTCGCAAAGCCTCCCGACTTGACAACCTGCTGAAGCCAGCTTTCCAAACACCTGATCGCTCTACCACTCTTGCTCCAGGCCTTGATCGCTCCCATGATATTGTTCGCCGAGCGTTAGAGAAGACGCGTTCTGCTTTAGCTGACATAACTGGTATAGAGAGGATATCAGTGGCCATTTGTGAGAGGCGTGGGTACTCTGCGCGTTGAGTTGCTTTTAGGTAGAGGCTTGCGCAAATATGCGTTGTAAGGAAGACATGGTAGTATGTGGGTGTAAAAATACAGGCGGATGGTGATTAAAAAGGAGATACGCGTCGGCGTGTGTACACCAACTTTTTCTAAAAGCCCGCACGGACGTTTTTTGTATGTAAAAGTACGGGCTCGGCGCTTTCTAGTCAGCGCCGATCATCATGAGGAAAATTAAGAAGCAGCTCTCTTAACACCAAAGCTTTATTACCACATTCTGTTCCTACGCGTTCTTACCGCGGGTGATTATATTGATTATCATAATCACAAGGGTTGATTATGATTATGATTAGTTAGATTATATAATAATCATAACTTATGTAACTAATCTAATAGTTATGTGCATCTCTGTATATGACGAATTGTTGCTAAATATTATTAGGAATATTAATAGCTTCTTAGCCGCTGATAGAAGCTTTGTGTCCTTTAAGTCGCTGTGTAGTTATAACTAATTAAGAAGCTTCCTAAATACCTTGGGCCTTATATGAGTCAAATTTACAAGTCGTTGCTCGTGACCGTAGAGCAGCTGCGCTGTCCACCTTGTTCCTCGCCATATATCAGTATGCTGAGTACGAACGCCCGTTGGAAACGAGCTCATTGCGATTATGAAGGTTAAGATAATAACATTATATAAGGCTTGCAAATGCGACAGCAGTATCGCGATCGAGTTGTGTGGAGTTGCTATATTATAAGAAGTCGTGTATACGAGAGCTCCAGCTTGAAACGGAATATAGAACGGGAGCTTAAAGGCTACATATTGAAACGGTGCCAAGAACCTCATTTTAACTACCGTATACAGTATAGCTTGCAAATTTGACGCGCTTACCGATATGGAGGAGCTCCATATTCAAACGGTGTCAGATCTACCGAACAACACCCCCATATTCACATTTGAGCTCCGGTTCCGTTACAATATGGAGCCTCCATATTCGTAACGGAGGTGCAACCGAACAACCCCTAAGGCGTTCGCGGGCTTTAGTAGGTTTAGTAGGCCTATCCCAATTAAAGGATATCTATAGTGTATACCTATAGAGTAATTTAAATGGCGATATCCTTATACTATTATAGGGGAGTATAAGCTATGCGTAGTCTATTATAGGTAGTAATTCTAACTAGTTATTCTAATAGTAGTTTATAAAGGGGCAGGGTTACTAGTTAAGGTACTAGTTTATAATTTTAGTTTAGCCGTTAGTCTAAGGATAAAATATAGTAGAGAGCTTAATCTTAATCCTAAGAATATAGTAGAATTTATTTTAGAAATCTAATATAAACTAGGGACTACGGTTAGAGATAATTAATTTAGGGGCGCTGTAAAATTAATAGATGTTATTAATATAGAGGCTGTAATAAAGCCTTATAGGGAGTACTATGGTGGACTTATTAATAGGCTAGGTATATAGATAATAATAAGTTAATAACGTAATAATAACTGGTAGAGTGGTTGCCTAATAAATTAACTCTAATTATATTCTAAGATTTACTATAAAGAAGAGAACTATCTAGGTAGGGACTGTGGTCCTTTAAGTATATAATACTACGCCTAAGAAATGTACTAAGTACGTTAGTATATTAGTACGTTAGTATATTACGTTAGTACATTCCTACGTTTCTATGTTTTAAACTTATAACGTAACCAACTACGTAACTTAGCTACCCCTTATTTTATAGTTTAACTAGTTTTAATACCTTCTGTACTTCTACTACTAGTCTATTTATATCTCTTTTTAGTAGTAGTAGTACTACTAATATAAGGTCCGTAATACTATCCCCCTCCTCTTTATTTTCGTTCTTAAAGATATCCTCTAACTCTAAGTTGTCTATTAGAGGTATAGCATTCCCATCTTTAAATTAATAACCTTTATTATTCCTAATGCCTCCTATTAGATTCTTTATATCTAATTATTATAACTAGCTAGTAATATTTATCCTCTCCCTTAGTAAAGTTATACTGTCCTATTCTTGTTATATAAAGAAGAAGTTAGTATATATTGCGATTACGGCTCCATTTAGTTACTAACCTTCTTTATATAATAAGTATACGCGAGCGAATATACAATCGTTTTATAATATTTAATCTATCTTTAATGCTAAATATATGCATTTAGTTGCTCTTTATAATTGTTTAGTTCCTTATCTAATCTATCTTAGGGTTTCGCGTATTAGTAGCGGCTAAAAGACTAGAAAGTAAGCTGGCTAAGGCCCTTACTAAAGTTTAACGCCGTTTTAATAAGGCGTCTTGGGCTCTAAAGGCTTAACTTAATACTTAATTATCTCGTTTAGCGAAGGTTTATAAGAAGGTGCGTTCTAAAGAGCTTTATCTAGTAGAGTAAAATCTCTCTAAACTTAAGGCAAAGAAGGCTAGAAAGGATTCCAATTAAAAAGAGGCGGAAATAGTTTATACGCTAGCGGTAAATCCCTTAGATAACCCAGCTTATTTATTACCTTTAACTAATCCCTTTATCTTTAGCTCCTTCTTAATATTACCTAACCCGTTCTCTTTTAATACTCCTATACCTTTTTTATAGCCTTCTTTAGGTTCTATAGTAGTTCCTAAGTAGTCTTATTATAGCCTATTTACTTTACTTTATACTATATTTTATTATTAATATCCTTATAATTAATAATCCTTAAAACTTACTATTTATCTTTTTTTAATCCTTTATATGTATTTACTTTATAAACTAGTAGCTCTACATCTCTATATACTAGCTTTAGAGTTATAATATACTATATAGGGTAGATCTTTATTTTTACTAGTAAGTTAAGTCTATACATAACTTTTAAAATCTTAGCTATAATTTTAAATAGTTCTAGCCTAACGTAATCTAACTTCTTACTTAGTTGTCGGCTTATAAATTTTTTATATAATAGCTATACTTTATCCCCCTCCTTAAGATCTAGTCCCTTAGATCTCTTAGCGTTATAGTACTTTATTTATTTTTTATACCGTTTTCGCTAATTTTGTAAGGTCTATATAGAGATTAATTAATATCTTTATTCTTTCTTTAGCTGTGCTGCTTATTTTCTTTACTTACTATAGTAATAATAATATTCTTAGCTTATATCTATCCCTTGCATAGATAGGTAACGTGCGGATGTAGCCCGTGCGTATAAAATAAAGAACATCAATTAAATAAACCACCAATATGGTCAGAAATCGTACAACTAACGATGAGGACTTTGTTCCGCCTACTTAATATCCTAAATTGTCGCGTTAGATGAAGAAAAAACCACCACCTGCGCCCGAACGCAGCTTTTCGATTGGTTGAGCTCGGGCCACCCTTCTACGGACGAATCTATCTATGCAAGGGATAGTTTGCCTTAAATAGTAATATGCCTATTCCTTCCTATAGTGTTATATTATATATAAACTATATAATTAGTAATAATAATACCTAATTATTCTGTATATAATTAATATAATATCTTAGATACTGCTCTAGCGTCTAATTTAATCTTTCTATTTATTTATCCGTCTGCGGATAATATATAGTAGAAGTTGCTACTCTAACTCCCTATTCCGCTAAGAATACCTCCTAAAATGCTGCTATAAATCTTAAATCCCTATCTAATATAATCTTGCTTAGTGCTTTATGTCTTATAAATACTTCTTTAATATAGATTTTAGTAATATCTTCTGCTAAGATTTCTTCTATATATACTATAAAGTAGCCTTATTTAGTTAACTTATCTACTATTATAAGGATTATATTATACTCCTATTCGATAATAGAATCTCTTAACTTTAGTAACTTAATAATAAAGTCCTATAATATAACCTCCTATAGTCTTTCTGGTATTTTAATAGGTTATAGCCCTCTATATAGCTTATACCTTATTAGTTTATTTCTTTAGCAATCTAAACACTCCCTTATTACTTTTCTAGCAATACCCTAGATTCTATTAATAATGTATTCCTCCTAAAGTCTTAACACTAAGCCTATTACTCCATTATGTCCTTAAGTCATTCCCTTATAGAAATCTTTTATAAAATGCTCTGTGATGCTTCTTAAGATATACTTTATTTCTCGGTTTTTATATATATCTATCTATAGATCTTCTAGCTATACTTCTAGAATTCTTTATACTAAAAAGCTCTCTAGTATCTTATAAACTCTTTCTAGTTTATTATCCTCTTAAGTTACTGCTAGCTTAGGGTAATTATACTTAATTAGTCCATCCTTATCTTTATATAGTATTACTTCTAATAGTTTCTTATTATTCTATAGTTTAGCCTTTCTACTAAGTACGTCTACTCTTATATTATTAGTCCCTTTAGTATACTAAATCTTAAAATAGTATTCTATAAATATCTCTACCTATCTAACTTATCTTTAATTAAGTTCTTTTATTATTAGAAACCCTATTAGGTTTTTATAATCCGTCTTAACTATAAATAGTTTCTCTGCGCCTTATAAGAATACTCTTTATTCCTTAAGTACTATAACTTTACCTAATAACTCCTTATTATAAATGTTATAGTTTAGTTCTAGTAGTGTTATTTTCCGACTATAGTATACTACTAGATGCTATATATTCCCGTGATTTTATAGTAAATATACTTCTAATATAAAGTCTAATATATCTATTTCCACAACTATATCTAGCTTTAGTTAGTAGATCTTAAGGACTAGCTCCTAAAGTTCTTTAAATAGCCTTTTCTATTTATTTCCCTATGCCTATAGTTTCTCCTTTTTTATAAGCCTAGTATATAACGGAACCTTGTAACAAGTACTACAATAGGCTTGTTAATGGGCTAGGTGTGTAGGTATTGCAAATAGTTAACAACGTAATAATAACTAGTGGAGTAGTTGCCCAATAGATTAACTCTAATTGTATTATAAGAATTACTACAAGGAAGGAACTATCTAGGTAGGGACTAAGGGTCCTTAAATACACAACCGTACTCCTATAAAATCCTTCTTATACGTAATATACGTGTACTCTATCTACTCTGTTATAGATCCCATAGATTACACAGATTATATAGATCACTTCACGTGACTTATACTACTATTCCTCGTTATATAGTTCTACTGGTTCCATCCTAGACTATGCCTATATTAACTAACTAGCTTCTTTTAACTCTTCTCTAAGTAGTTATAATATCGTACTTAAAGCGTTCGTAATACCATCTCCCTCCTCTCTATCTTTATCCTTAAAGATTCCTAATATCTCTAAGTCGTCTACTAGAGGTGTAATATCCGTTTAATTAATTTGGTTAATATCGTTACTTATTATACCTAAAGCAATTTCTTCTTCTTCTATAGCTTGTTGGTCTCGTACCGTTGCTATTATATTATTGCTAGGTAAGATAATACCGTCTCTATATTCTCGTTGTGCGAAAGAGGGGTTAGTTTATATTACGCTAGTGAGTCCTTCCTCCTGGCAGCCCTCTTTATATTCGGAGTGCACTAAAGCAAATATTTATTTATTCTATAATGTCCGCTTTATCTTTAACGCTAAATATACGCGTCCTATAACTCTTAATAGTTGTTAAGTTTCCTAAGTAATTTGTTATAAGGTCTTATGTTTAATCTGCTGTTGCAAAGCTTAATAATAAGCTCTTAGTAGCCCTGGCGGAACTTTATTGTTCTTATAACGCTAAAAAAGAGGCTGCTAACGCTTAATAGCGAGCTCTTAACTCTTGTCTTACTGCGTTTACCCAGTTAATTCGTCTTAAGAAAGTACGTAAGAAGGTTCGTTTTAAGGAGTGGAAACTTATAAAATAAGGTCTATAGGAACTTAGTAATAAGAGAACTAACTCTCCTCCTATAAAGGGAACAACTTTAAGTAGTTCGGCAGTCGCTCTTCCTAGGTCCCCCTTAGGTAACTTATTCTTTAGCGATCCTTCCTTATTAATATTACCTAACCTATTTTCTTCTAATACTCCTATACCTTTCATATAGCATTCTTTAGATT
>Ga0307515_10007265_pt1 | contig 21941 bp, 21 predicted proteins | sample 17_EM_MG_FD_194513 | JGI IMG/M metagenome (GOLD analysis project Ga0307515, IMG submission 194513) | Populus trichocarpa ectomycorrhiza microbial communities from riparian zone in the Pacific Northwest, United States - 17_EM | ecosystem: Host-associated > Plants > Roots > Unclassified | place...
CCCCCCCCGGGGGATGGAATTTTTCCTATTTGTCATATATTCCCACCCCTGGGGTAAAAGCTTTCTTAATTCCCCCCCCCCTTTGGTCTTTACCCGACCAAAGGGTAAAGACAAGCGAGCGAGGATAGCACACATTCAAGATCACCCTAGAATGAATAAAACCCTAAGGTAGAAACGAAGATTACTAATCGTTAATCTTTTTTTCGTTTAAATCTTTCTCTATCTTTAGCTAGGATCAAGGATAATTCAGGTATAGACATATTCTTAAATTTAGCTAATTGTGCAAATTCACTAGTAAACAGATATTTACCTAGATAATACGTTCCCTTTTCTAGGTGTTTTTCAAACGTAGCATAATGGATGTTAAGACCATGAATAAAATCTCCGCGATTCCTTGTATAATGATACAAAATAGTCTTATCCCGATTATACATGTATAAGTAAGGACAAGAAGCTGCTGTGCCTACTAAAGGTAATAATGAAGAATCCTTATCCTTCTCTAACGATCTTTTAACGTTTGAGCTTCTAGAATCTAGTTTTAAATTCCCACAATTAAAAGATGGATCCAGTAAATAATATTGTTCTAATACTAACTCTGATCTGAATTCGTAATCATTATTATCGTTATTTGGGCTATTGTTAGAGCTGGAGTAATATCTCATAGATGCCACTCCATAGCTTATTATACTAATTTGCAGACAAAGTAACGTTCAAACAAATATGCGCCTTCCCCTAGCTAAAGCTAAGGTGAGGCAGAAGTTCATAGCTCCAAGAAGGGAACTTATACCAGATAAATGTAAACCAAAAATAGCTAAGTCTACACTAGCTCCACTATGACTTTGTATACCTGATAGCATGGCGATCAAATTTATCTTACAAATTCCTACGATAAGTAACTCAGCTTAGCTAAAGGTATTAAATAAGCCTCGCTTTCACAAGCTTTCTCGTAGACCAGTGTACTTGCTAACTTGCTAAGTTTTTTTGTACTTTTATCTCCCCTTGGGCCTTCCCTGACCGGGAACGGGCAGGGGCAAGGGCTACAAAAAAGTTTAACAAATATTATGACACTTGTTTTTTTTTATATAAGGCTTTAACCACAATATTAAGTGAGCTTCTCCTTATTTTCCTATACATAGTTATTTTGCTATTATCTTATCTAATACCTATTCACTAGTTATCGACAAGATAAATAAAAACAAAAAATTAGAGGGATAGGTATATACCTGTATTTGTCAAATAATAAAAACCAAATCTCCTAGGAGACTTACTTCGAAGGAGACAAGCCCCTTCGGAGCTAGGTAACTACCTTAAATAATCTAAGACGGTGTAACTTATATTAATAACTTTATTCTTCTAATAACATATAGAACCTTAACTAAGCATAATATAGTAAAAGAGCTATTAAATATAGCGAAATTAAATATATCTAATTAGATCTTCCTTTATTCATACCGGATTTTATCTCACGAATCTTATCTAACCCGGAAGAAGTCAAATGATCTTTGGCCTCAATCAGCTCAGCAACTTTACACCAATCTATAAATCTTCTGATTTTATACCTACGATCTTATGCTTTTTAAAAAATGGAATGATCTTTTCATAGTTTTCCGAAAATTTGTAAACCGAATAATATAGACTCGGACCTCTAGGGTCTTTTTCGATGATCCCACAACCAAAGTAAGTAATTAAACTTGTCATTAATTTCTCATCACGGGTGTGTTGAGTAATTTGGAACCCTAATAATACCCTAAATCCTACTTTAGTGTTAGGAGTTTTAGCAACAATAACTTTGTAACACCCTTCACCAGACGTAAATCCCGCTATTCATTGTTCGTGCGGAACTTTTTTATCTTCTACTAAGGGTCTCGTAACAGGGTTTAAATTAGGGAAAGCAGCATATAATTCCGCAGATAGGCCATTATTCATAGAAGCTTTAATTGCTACGATCTTCTTAATCCCTGCATCTGTTAAATGTTCCTTAGCTTTCATCATTTCAACGACGGTTTTAAAAAGAAGGTAATCTGCGAGCTTCTGAGTAACTAAAGGATACTTATCAAAGTGAGGGATAATCAGATTTGAAATTAATTCTAAAGATTCGATTCGTAATTTAAAAGTAACCTTTCCGTTTTTTCTTATGCTACCTGCTCCATCGAAATAAGCTTGGAGATCTTCCAAAATACGCATATCTCTTTCGTGAAGAGCGATTGAGAATATAACTACGACAAGTCACCCAGTACGATTTTTAGGATTTTTCCTTACGATCACCATGAAGGACCCCTCCGCGTCTATAAACCCAGTAATGAATCAAGGGTTCAAACTATATTTGTTATTCAAAGATCGTTCTACGACTGAAGAATAAAGTCGTTTATTAATAATTTGCTTAGAAGGGATTTTGACTGGATAATTTCTTTCGAAACCCATTAGAGTACACCTTAAATGCCTTGTTTTGACACATCTACTACCGTCTACTCGTTGCTCTTTTACAGTTGCATTTTGCTGCTGCAATGCTACTGATTTAGATCCGCGATAGCCCATTATACTTTCATATATCATCTGACTTATTACCATACATGAGTAATTAGTTCATCCACTTGCAGCATTTCAACTACAGTTTGGTACCAGAAGCTTTAGGGTGTCCCCGGAGTTTGATAGTATTTCCCACGTATATGATTTCCCAGATCATAAAGCAGGTGGATAACAATTGTGTTGATAACCTCATTTGAGTCTAATCCTTAATTTAACAAAACGCCCCGAAGGGCTGGGACTAAAACTATCGTTATACTCAATATATTTCTATATTAGTTCGGACTATACCGTCATCTTATAGTTTAATAATAATTTTTATTTGATTGATTTGATTTGACTCGGGTTTAGAAGAACGTCTAGCTTTATCTTAATAACAAAAACCCGGATTTAATGATTAAAATCAGAAATTTCCAATAATCTAGTTTTAAGTTTACGAATAATATCTCTTATTTCAGATAATTTAGCAGCATTTCCTTTATGCTTAGCATAAGATCTCGCCCAGATTCTATACTCAACAGACTTTATACCCTTCATTGTATTATGAAAGTATTCTATAATATTTTCAATAGCTCTACGACGGACTATAAATATATAAAACACATTGGCTCTAGTGTAATACAAAAACGTATAAAGGTTTATTTATTAATATTCTTTTTAAGAATATTAATTTTATCAAAACCTTCTGAGGTTAAGTGTGCTTTTGATTGAACTAATGAAAGTATTTCGGACCATCTTAAATAGCTAGATAATTTATTACCTTCAAGTCTATACGTGTTAAAATGAGGTAATAACATACTAACTGACTGCTTAATATTAGCCACACAAAAACGAGCTGAGTGTCGATTAGGAGAATAATACATTTTTCCAATATCACAAAAGAATTTTTGTATTTTATGTAATAAAGGAATATCTCTTTCATTAAGATCTATCACGAACTCATTTACAACTCCTTTTTTTTTAGCATTAGTCTTAACAGTGAAACAAGAGTCACCCTCTGCAAAACCGGTCACCCAATACGGATCAAGAGGTGTCTCGTCTATTAAATAAACAGGACGATTTACCAGTATTACATTTGGAAAGGCACCTTTTAATTTTTCTGTTAAACCTAAATTAAGAGCAGCCTTAAAGGCAAGTATTTTATTTAACCCTTCTTCTGTTAAATGTTCCTTATTTTTCATTAATTCTAAACACTCTACTCATAGTTGGAAATCTATTTTTTTAGCACTTTGTAGCGGATTTGTTTTAAAATGTGGGACAATAACATTTCTTAAATCATCTATTTTTGTTACTAAAAAAGTAGCTTTTTGTCCTTTAGCAGTATTAGAAACATTAATATTCCCAATACCACCGAAAAAAGATTGAATTTTAAGTAAAGGCAAATCTCTAGAATGTAAACCAAGCTGAAATAATGCTAAAACTTGCCATTTATTATTTTTGGCTTTTTGTGTGATTGAAATCATAAAACACCCCTCAGCATCTGTGAATCCCGTAACGAAATAAGGATCAAGATTTTCTTTCGCAGCTAACACTCTAGGTGACGGCGGACATTTGAATGGATACATTGTATACGCAAAAATTGATACACTTTACACTTGATACATAAATAAACCTTATATAATATTTCTGGCCCACCTGGCCGAGGCCAGTGGACCACTACAAATGAATGTATTGATTAATAAAGTAAAAAGGCAAATTGTGGCATTTAATCCTTATTGAAGCTTAATTTATATCTGATAAAAAAAAATCTATAAAGGTTTTACTACCCCGGGAACAGCCCCTGGGGGGCGGGGGAATAAAACCGTCGCGCGCTTCATGCATTATACATGCGCGCCGGTTTTACTATTGTTACTTAGTCTCAAGAGGCTTCTATTCCTCCTGCGACCTAGGAGAAACAATTCTGCTTATCGAAGCCTCCGTACTTACTTTATACATATATAATTCGAATTTAGGATCGCGGGCAACGAAGCTTTTTAATATAACCCCTGTCCCTCCCTCAGTTTAAACCGTATAGCCAGCTATACTGAAACCTACCAGCCACATAGTCTAGCCGACTGGCCGGTCACTAGAGCCAGCCCTTCCCACCATTGTTTTTGTTGGTTTATCTCTCATATAAATCGCCATCCTACGTTAGACAAATTAAACAACCGACACCTCAATCTCCGCTCACGTATTTCCAAGTTTGTATAATAAACTGGGTATAATACAATCACAAGGATAGTATTATACCCCACCCTGGTATTGCATAGTATTAATTCGCCGAATCGTACTTAAAGGCAAAGAATTTAAGTGATGCTCCCCTAAAGATACGATTATAATAATTAATTTTAGTTCAAACCAAGAACGTAACACAAAACAATTTACAATATACGTCACGGGTTTTTACAAACTATTATCCTTTTTACGCAATTTTAAAACTATTTGATGTATTTTTCTTACTTTAACTAAGTTTGTATTTTTATAATAATTAGCTCTTGATCACAATTTAAACTCTAAAGATTTCATTCCTTTGAATTTACCAGCGAATAAGTTAATTATTTTGTCTATAACCCTAGAATTTTTTGTATTTAATACATAAATTTTTTTACTACTATTATAGTTTACATTGCTAGGTATATGTAACAGACGTTTTATTAACTGTAAAAGAAGTTTATCTAACTTATGAACTAGAGTATATTCTATATTAAATCTTCCTATATCAGGAGAGATTACAAAATTTCCTTTTGCTTCAGTAAAACCAACTAGCCAGCCCGCTGAAATAGTAGATCTGATTTCATCGTGGCTACTCGTCTCATTTAAATGCACAATAGCTGGAGAAATATAATCACCAGGTTGCGCCGCCTGTGGCAGCGACCAGCTCGCGGTAGCCGGTTTATTATAATTTAATAATATTTTTATTTCTTCATTCTTTTGGTTTGTTGAAAGGCTATTATTTTCTAAAATATCATATGCTTTTTTAAACCGTAAATAAGAAAAGTATTTACAAGTTAATAAAGGATATTTATCAAAAATGGGAAATATTATCTCATTTAAAACTTTTCTATCTCTAATTATAAAATGAGCTTCCCCCGGCTGGCCCACAACTTGCTTAGCTTCAGATTTTAAAACTCGCCCGTACCCCAAGTGCTTTTTAATATAATAAAGCACTCTTAAATTAGAGAGAGGTTGAGTTATTTTATAAGCTAAGCTTCATTTACCGTTTTGACGTACTATACAGAAAGTTCCGTCCCCATCCGTCATACCGACTAATCATTGTTCAAATCAATCCTTATTATTTTTGTTATTAAGATACTCTTTATTTAGTCTCTGATGAGTAGAATAGTATTTACCACCTACTCAGGCGTGTTGTCACCCTGCAATAGACATTTTTACATATGTTGGGGTGGGTCAATTTCTACCCCTATCGCTGCTGCTTACAGGGGTGCCAGTGGCTTTGGTTACTCCAAAGTCTGAACTACTTCTTCTACTGTTCATTCCAGACTTAATGTATCTAATTTGTGATAATCCCGCCTTAGTTAAATGAGCTTTATCCTTCATTAAAATCGCTATTTTTTTAAAATCATTAAAATCCATCGCTTTTGAACCCAGGATAGGGTATTTATCAAAAAATGGTATAACTTTTTCTATGATATCTGTCAATTTATAAACATAAAAACAACTTGTAGATCTATCAAATTCTGTATTAACATAACCACAGTTAAAAATTTGTAAGAAATTTTTCAGTAATTCAGTATCACGAATATGTTGAGGAATTTGGAACTTTAACTGTGACTGAGGTCTTCCTTTGTCTGTTTTAGATTCTGTAATATTTATTATAAAACTCCCCTCTCCTGAAGTGAAACCAGCTAACCAGTTAGGATCAATTTTTGTAGGTAATTCAGTTATAGGTTTTTCAGCTGGGACAACATTGGGAAAAGCTCCAGTTAAAGTTTTAGTTAAACCAGTATTTACTGCGCCTCTAAGGCTAACAATTTTATGCAAGCCTTCTGTTGTTAGATGTTCTTTACGGGCCATTAATTCTACACATTGAGATCACAGTTTAAAATCTGTTTCTTTACAGCCTAATAATGGGTATTTATTAAAATGAGGTATAATAACGCCGATTATATCTTTTAGTTTTGTTATTTTAAATACCGCTGTTTGTCTGTTTTTAGATATATGAATATATCCTATACCACCAAAAAACTTCTGAATTGCGTATAACAAAGGTAAATCTTTAACATGTATTTCCAGACTTAAAACTATATTTACTGCCCAGCCAATCTTCATGTTTGGGTTTTGTCTTAATGAAATATGGAAACAACCTTCAGCTGAATAAAAACCAGATACAAAGTTTGGATCTAAATTATTATATCCAGGAGCTGCAGTAGAAAATCCCCTGAACCCACCTGTGGATCGCCGCATCGACTTCGCGCAGTATGATTTTTCTTCCCCGCTCAGGCGTAGGCGGGTGAATGTTATTGGGTCAAAAATCCACATGGAACATGAGTAGTCTATAACGTGTGTAACAATCAAATAATTTAACACTTGGAGAATTTCACGCATCGAAAAGAGTTTTATTGCCTCTGAGTCACCTCAGAGCAACCCCTCATCCATTCTAAGAGTTCAACCTGTCAATTTAAAATAAACTTTTACCAGTTTCATTATTATTAATCCTAATTACTTTAAATAGTGTAAAATCTATTTAAAGAATCTCAATTAAATTGAGTTCTTAAGGTATTCATGCTATTTTTTAGGGAAATTAATTTAGATGTACCGTTTATATCTACATAAGCTCTAGACAATCTTATTTTATGTATTTCAGTTCAAGCTAAAAAATCTTGATGTTTAGAACTAAATAAAGGATATTCAGATAAATAATTTATTAGTTTTTCACTAGAAGCTTTTTTACTTGTTCGCACCTCATATGAGAATTCAACATATTTTTCTTTAGTTCTTCTTCTTTCATTAACACATTTAACATCAAGAAATTCTCGGATTTTTTCCATTATTTGGCGATTAGAATTGTTTTCTTTTGATATATCAGAATTTTTACCATATATTGCTTTTTGAGAAATTCTCATATAATGTTTTATTCCTTCAGCTATACCTTCCGAATTTATAGTAAAAATACTATAAAAATTTCCATCAGCTTCAATAAAGCCTGTTAATCAAGGATTATTCCCTAAAGGACTAGTGTCTAATCCTAGTTTAATTAATTTTGAAGATGTTGATCTAGCATTCAACCAATCTATCATTCTGTTCAGAGCTTCTATTTTAGGTGTTCTCATTTTCCCGTTAAGAAGTACAGCAATCTTTTGGAGTGAATTTACGTCTTGAAATAAAAGATTTACGTATTTTGTATTGCTAGGATACTCTAATGTACCTGCCCCAAATACTTCTTGTATTTTAATAGCTAAAGGCGCATCTTTGTCTACAAAAGTGATTTTTACCTTAGGATATAATAGTTTACCTTTTTCATTCCTATGTGTTTTAGGAACAATTATCGAACCGTCTCCTTCTATCAAACCAGCTAAATAATAACCTAACATGTTTTTGATTTTTAAACCATTCATGTCCTTAGTATTATTTGTTTTTTGAGGAGATTTACGTTCTTTAGAGGAAAACTTCGTTATTTTACCAGATTTTCCCTTCAATATAGTAAAATACAGTCCCCGAGGGCCTCGACCGTAGGGGTCTCCGACGGGTCCCTAGGGGACCCCGGAGGGGTTTATTTTATTTTATACTTTCATATAAAAACGGACTATACTTTCAACCGTATTAACTAAAAACACGGCTGTACCACTTATAGTCTCTGAGGATCCGCTAGGATATTAGCTTATACCCTTGGGTTTCCTGCTGATTATCCATTGTAATATCCTTAAGATTTTAACTGCCCTTTACTCCAATTTTTTTTAAGCACGGTCAAAAAAGAAGAAAAAAAGCGCTAGTACTTAAGGCTTTAGGAGTTTCCAGCATATGTCAGTATTCTATACAGTAATTATTTACTACTCGAGCACAGGAAAATACCCGCTCCGCCTTCGATTACACTTGCAAAAACAAACAGAAGTAAACTAGGTGGTAGCAGTCAGAAACTTATATTATTAAGTCTAGGGAATCGATTTTATGTAAGTAATTTCTTACCTACTTGGACTATGTTTTCATCCAACTTTTCATTTTCTCTTCGCTTATTTTTATGATATAAAAAATAAACCAATAAACACTAACTATCTAGTTTAGTTAGTAAAGTTGGAGCTTAGCGTATTAGTGTATATTTATACACTCCTAATTAATTAGATTAACTAGCTAACTAATTAAAGTCTCTGAGGATCCTACTCAGGAAATTTTATTTCCCTTTGGTTTCCGGCATATTCTCCCCCGTACACAATTTCGTCCATATTATTTCTACAGATTATCAACTTATAACTTAGGACTAGGCTTATTGTGTTAACTTTAATCTCGAGTTATTATTATATTTTATTTTACCTTATTAAATAATCTATATTCTTTTAGTGTTCATTCCCGATTTGATTTTCTTTATCTGCTCTAACCCTTTATGAGTTAAATGAGCTTTAGTTGCTACCAACTCTACTACTTTACAAAAATCTTCATAATTCTTAGATTTCGCTCCTATTAGTCGATATCTATTAAAAAATGGTAGTATCTTCTCGACAATGTCGGAGAATTTTGTTACAATATAGTCACCTGCCTCTATATCTCTATGAATATAATACTTTCCACACCCCAAAAACTTTACTAAATTCTCCATTAATATTTTATCTCTACTATGTTGAGTTATTTGAAATCTTAATTGGACTTGAAAGCCTAAGCTATTCGTTGAAGATTCTTGCACATTAACCCTAAAACAACCCTCCCCATCTACAAATCCAGCTATTCAATAAGGATCTGGTGTTATTTCGCTATCAACTAACGGTCTTGAAACTGGAATTACACCTGGGAAAGCTGCTTTCAAGTCTAGAGAAAGCCCCCTATTCATTGAAGCTTTGATTGCTACAACCTTATCCAAGCCTTCGGGAGTTAAATGTTCTCCTCGAATAATTAATTCCACTGCCTGTTTAAATAAAATGTAATCAGCTCGTTTCTGTGTAATTAGTGGGTATTTTTCAAAGTGATCTATTAGCACTGGTAACAATTTTTTTGATTCAACTGTATAAATTATACTTTTTTTTTTTTCATATATATTTCCTACATTATTAAAAAACAGTTTAATATTTTCTAATAAAACAGAATCATTCTTATTTAAATTTATTTGGAACATCCCTTTTACCTCAAAACCATACTTAGACCCGGTACTTTTTCTTAAGTATATCCCAAAACTACCTTCAGCATCTATAAACCCAGTAATGTAATTAGGGTTAAGTACTAACGCAGATAAGCTGCTATTTTTAAAATTTTTATTGTTCATCATTATTGTTGTAACTGGTATTATATATATATATTGTAGTCACTGAAAAAGTCCGCAATTGCAGGTAACTCCGATAGTCCCCTTCCTGATCTGTTGTCCAGTAGGATAGGTGTCAAGTTTCTCCATTTAGTCTAGTCACATAGGTAGATACCTAGAGTTCCACAACTAGCTATGATTCAGTGCCCTAGGGTCATCATAAGATGGGAAGATCACAATTCCCTACTTCCTGAACATCTAAGAGGATTCTCAATCGCCTTCCAGTCTGCTAGACGCATTTGGAGACAATTAGCATATCAAGATCTAACGTACAACCTCCTTCGGCTTCATCGACCTAGGGGCCCGTCTAATCAAGTAGAGGGTTGTTATCTTCATATCTGCAATGGGGGAAAATCCCAGGGACTCCAACCTCTAGATAATCACTAAGATATTTCCGCAGGAGTATAAAGAAGGAGGTGTTAGCACCCTCCCCATACTTGGCTCTTGATAGCCGCCCTCTGGAATCTACCTTAGCCTTCCAGAGGCCAGACTAACTTAGAAAGAAACACTACCAATATTGTAATTACCCATTTAGTCGCTAAATCTATCCGTCCGTAGACGATAAGAATTTTTTTACATTTTTATTTAATTATTTTCAAAATGCTTCGCAGATCTGCAACGGGTAAATTCCAGGGACTCCAACCTCTGAGTAGTTACTAAAATATATTCGCAGCAACCTAAGGTAGAGGTGTTAGCACTAGCCCTAGACTTGGCTTATGACGGCCACCTTCTGAATTTTACTTTAGCCTACTAGAGGCCAGCTTTAACCTACTGAACCACCTACTGAACCGCCTACTAAAACCACCTGCTAAACCTACCTGAAACTCACCTAACAATCGCACTAAATGTAGGGACTACATTTGACACCAATATACGGTCCGAATAACTCTTAAATATGTTTAGTTATTAGGACTCCCAGGTTTAATAAAATTTAATATTTATTTCGAGAACCGGATTTCCCGGCGACTAGAGTACACCTCACAGCACCCACCTTTATTCGGTATGTTTGCTGAAGAACCGTCTACTCGTTGCTCTTTTACAGATAAAATGATATCTGATTTAGATCCGCGATTGCCCATTTAAGTTTCCTTAATCTCGTAATGATGTTACTTTACCCCCAGTCATTAATGGGGCCGCCCATCTTGTTTCCAAGATGAGTTTAGTTATTAGAGCTTTAGGGCTTCCCCGGAATTTGGTTCTTTTACACTATCGGGGTTGCCTAAGCCCTGTTTATGTATATAAAAATTTTGACGAATAAAAAGTCGTTAAAACAACTGAAAATCAAGTTTTTTCTTCCCTGCTGGGCTGCGCCAGAGAGACTTGATTTTTATTAAGAGTATTTTATATCTGTTCTTTTCGTTTACAAACAAATCCTTCGAGGAATTCCATGCAAATAGCTAAGTAATAATAAACCTTATTACTAAGGTTACGGCATTCTTAATATTTTAAATGATCCCAATTAAAATAAGTTCTCTTATCATTCATATTATTCTTTGCACAAGAAATTATTTTCCTTCCCTCATCTGTAAAATGAGTTTTATTAATAATTTCATTAAAAGCTCGTTTTCATTCTAAGTAATCCAAGTATTTACTACTTAATAAATTATTATTATCCAAATAACCTATCAATATCTTGATGGAATTTTGATTTTCAACTCTAATTACGTAGTAAGAATCTTTTTTATCGGGACGAGCTCTAACAAATAATTTTACATTTAAAAATAAACATATTTGACCAAGAATTGATTCATAACTTTCTTGAGTTTTAGGGTAAGTCATTCGTTGTTCTAAATTAAATTTACAAATAATTTGTTTTAAGGAATTTCTAATATAAAAACAACCATCTGCATCTATGAAACCTGCTAACCAACTATTATTATGTAAAGGAGAATTATCCAGAGGTAATTTCTCCAAATTCATAGAATGATTTTTATTTAACCAATCGATTAGCATGTGTAATTGATGTATTTTAGGAGTTCTAAATTTCCCATTTATAAGGGCAACAATTATTTTTACAGTTTTTACTGCTCCAAATCTAAGTACTACACTATTACCTTTTCTTTTTAGAAGGGAACCTTGCCCTAGATAACTTAATAGTTTTTCGGCTAGGGGTCTATCTTTACTATTAAAAGTTATACCTATATCGGCATGGTTATTTTTAGTTAAACTAATATAACCGTCCCCTTCTATTAAACCAGCTAAATAAGAGCCTAAAATTTGATCTTTATGTTTATTATTATTTATATTTTTATTTGTTGAATAATATTTTAATAAGGAGGTATGGGATTCAATTATTGATTTAGACTTTTTTGCCCAAACTTAGTTATCTAAAGTGGGATTGCCCCACAGGTGTTTTCTCTATGTTCTGCTCACTCCCACGCCTGTAGCAAAGCTACCAAAGGCCGTGGGGCCCTGCACACCAATCAGCCCGGAATAAAGGCCAATTCTAAGTTCCGACTGTACATTCGCGAGCATTTCAGCTCTACGTAGGTGAACCAGTCTGTAGCGATGTACTTAGCCACCGACGGTCTTCAACTAGGGGGTCGTTAACCGTTTTCACCATGTCCGGCCGTTATATAGATTTTTGTAATTGTAAGATAGATCCTACATATACAAAAGCTACCTCGTGTTTCGCTTGGTCGTTACCACGAAGGGGTCTATAACGACTAGGTGGGATTGATGATTACCCACGACACTCAATGCAGAAAAAAATGTAGGGAGACTAACCCGACATTGTTGGTGTCATAACTTAATTCTTTTATTTGTTTTTCAACCTAACCCCATTTGAAAATATATCTTTTTTTATATGGTTTTTTTTGATTACGGGAAAAGTATTTATGTATACAAGATTCATTTATACCTAGAGTTATCGCCGCTTGACCCATAGAATCGTAAGTAGTAGAATCATTTGTTTTTAAATCAGTAACGGTAACTTTTACAGCTTTAGGTTGAGCCCTTAAATTTTTTTAGTTTCATTTCTTCTGTTACTACTAGACCTAAAGATGAACCAGCAGCGAAGCAGCCCCAGGCGTCTTGCGCCGCCAGGGCTGTTTTTAAGATATTATATTCTGGTTTATAAAGATCCATGTAGTATTGTTCTCTCGAGATTAAATCTTCCTGTTGTTCTACAATAACTCCAGTAAACTAGCGGTGATTGTAACTAAAAACAAGGCTCCGCCCAGAGATCAACAAAAAAATAAACGGTCTCAGGGGTAGCCAGGCGTACCGGGGACTTTTTGCTAAACCTCCCACCTTCTTTTTTTTTTAGTTTTCAATTGGTATTTTTATAGTAATTAATTATTATTTTCTTCCAGTATTCATGCCGATTATTTTTTTAATTTCCTAAGACCATCTTGCTTTAAATGAGCCTTTTCCCCCATAATATAAGCTACTTTACAAAAATCAGCATAATCTAATCTTTTGGCCCCTTGAAGAGGATATTTAGATAAGAACGGTATGATTTTTGAAATAATATCAGGCAATCCTATTACATAAAAATCACAAGCAGACCCAGTCGGTCTTAATTTTATCAAACCACAACCACAAAATTTTATTAAGCTATTTAATAGAGCAAGATCACGAGTATGTTGAGTTATATTAAATTTTAAAGTAACCGCTAAGCCTATTTTAGTTTTAGATTTAGATGTATTAACAATAAAACATCCCTCAGCGTCCACAAAACCTGCTAATCAATGACCATCAATACTTTCTGGCAATTGGACTACAGGTCTCTGTACAGGTTTTACATCTGGAAATGCGGCTTTTAATGTTTCTGATAAACCCAAATTCATCGAGGCTTTAATACTTACAATCTTTATTAAACCTTCATTTTTTAGATGTTCCCCATCACTCATTAACTGAACAATTGATTTAAACAGAAGGAAATCGGCTTGTTTCTGTGTCATCAATGTATACCTATCAAAATGTGGTATTATTACTTGAGTTAAATCCTTGAGAGAGTCTACCTCATATTGAATATGGTCCTTTCCATGCTTACGGATTGTACCAATCCCTGCTAAATATGATTGTATTTGTTCCAATAGTTCTAGATCCTTTTTATGAAGCTATGCAAACAAATTTGGAATTTAGCCCGATCAGCCTGTAAAATATCCTTTACGTTTAGTAATTTTAGTATAAAAGCAAGATTCACCATCTGAAAAACCAGTGACGAAAAATGGATTTAAAATTTTTGCATTTTTATTATTATTAGCCGAAGTAGAACTTGCTCTGATACAGCTTAGAGGCGGCAGCAGAAGAGCTGGAACAGGAATTAAACTAGAGGACCATTTGAATTTATTTAGATTAAATTTTAGTGTTTTCATTGATTTATTATTATTATTTATTGCGTTACTTAAATGCATTGTCATATTTAGGAGGTTACGCTCTCCGATTGTCATCCTATTACGGATGGGCTTTACTGCCCTCTGGTAGTAGCTTTATAGGTCTCTTTGGCTTTGATCGTTTCCTCGGCATAAGTACTATTTCGAAAGCATTATTTAAGTAAAAATATCCTTAATAAGGTACATAAAACCCTCCCGGCTTGAATCGGATTGAACAAGGGGGGCCTTAGAGGGCCTGAATATTTTCACCCTCTGACCGTTACCCACCAGGTTTAAATTTAATGCCGTCTTAAAAAGTCTATTTCATACTTTACTTAATTCTGCGATATCTCATAGCCTTTTTACTTCAGAAAGACTCCACCTAAGGTTGCCTATCTCATCCCTACCAGAGTTGGATTCTAAATGGATAACTTACCTTTCAGCTTTAACCGATCGTATCTGACACCGTAATTCGACTTCCTTCTTCCGAGCCGTCGTTTTTTTTTCTTCCGGTTGTGCCTTCCCTCGCTACTTTCCACGCGCTAAATATAAAAATACCTTTCAATAAGTTTAGCCTACTTTCCACGCCGAGGTCATGGGCTGAGCCGCTAAAGCATCTAAGTTTCAGATATCTCCTGTCTCCGCCACGGGGCCCACTAATAATCCAGCCGCTCACCATCTGGTTTGCCTGACAATGATTTTATCCACCTAGCCCTGGCGGGCTTGTCCCGGTCCAGGCCGAGGGGCCGGAGGGGACAAGTTCCTTCTATCCATTGCTAGCAGCTCTTGGTGGGAAACCCACAAGGCCTTTGCCTGGGCTTTATGCTATTGTACTAATTTTAAGTTTACGTGACCCCCTTTTTTGACACCCTTCGCTACGGTACGGTATCGGGACGCAAAATATCCTTAGTTTTTAATAAGGTCATGTTGTAATTACGTGTTAAAAAAAATAATCTGAATACTTTTAAAAATATTACCTTTAATGAAAACCAGGGCGGAGCCCTGGTCTCCGGTTTGTTTTCAGATTGAAAATATGAAAAAAAAAAGAGCGGAGACTATTATTAGGTCTAGGTAAACTAAAGGCTGAATAACCATATTTAAACAAAGCTCTATGTATCTGCGTTGTATTATATTTAAAATTAAACCTGATGAGAGGCTAGCAAGAATTAATACACTTTTGTTAAAGTATACCTTCCTTTAAAGAGCTTTTGATTGATTTTTACAAAATACTTAGAAATTCTATCACTTGCGCCGAAGAATACTTAAGGCTCTTGCTGCTGCATGCGTCGATTCATAAGTAGTTGTTTCATTCGTATCTTTATCAAAAACTTGTATCTTTATAGCTGGGCTACCTGCTCCTTCAGGTCTGGTTTTACTCGAAACAGACAGGTTATTTCCCTTTGTATGATCCTCCGCTTTCTAAGAAGCAAATCTGACTTTTTTCTCCTCCGAATAGTTTCGGCTAAATGTTTACGACCAGACATGGGAGGAACAGTAGGGTCCTATCTGAGATTGTATTCTGGAGAAAACAAATCAATATAATATTTCTCCCTTGTTAATAGCTCAGATTCTTCACAGTATTCTAATATATGTAAACTAAAAACTGAATAACCATATTTCAGCAAAGCTCTATGTATAATCGAGCTATTATATTTAGTTAAATACGCTACACTGTAATAAGCAGAAAATCTACGTTGAAGGTCAGAAGAACTTCCTACATACCGTTTTCCGTTAACTGAATTAACTCACATATATATTCCACTTTTTCCCTTGGAATTTAAGTATATTTCTTTCTTTTGTGAATCTGCATTGTGATACACGATGGGGAAGGAAGCACAAAGAATTAATAATTCACTAGCAGATAAAAACATGTCAGGGCCACCGACTAGTAGCGGCAATAAGAAATTCATTTTTTAATTGAATTTATTCTTCTTTTACCTAACGTATGTAACAAAGATTCACTTCACTAATATGTACATCGTTAATAAATATTCCTAGTAGCAGTTAGTTGCGTTATGACCCCCCGCCCTTTTTGAAAAAGGGGCTAACAAACACAACCCTATCTATACCACCCTATTCTTGTTCATCCCTGATTTTAAAGCCTTTAATCGAGCTAAACCTTCAGGCGTAAGATGAGCTTTATTTTGTAGAATCTCTGCACCTTGGCATCAAGAATTAAAATCTAAAGCTTTCACCCCTAATATCGGGTATTTTATGAAAAAAGGCAATATGATATTATTAATATCCTTAGTATTTACACATATGAATTCAATAATATTATCAAATCTAGCACAACTACCACAACCGAAAAATGCTATAAAACTTCTCAATAAGAATTCGTCTCTACAATCCTGAGATACCTTAAATCTTAAATAACAATGGTATCCACTTTTACTTGCAGGCGATTTAGAAATTCCTATTAAGAAATTACCTTCCCCGGATACAAACCCAGCTACTCATGAGGGATGTAGAGTTTTTTGATCCGCTTCGACTACAATAGGTCTGATAACTGGGATTGTTTGAGGGAAAGCAAGAAGTAAACGTTCGGTTAACCCTCTATTCAGAGAAGCCCTTATGTTTACTATTTCCTGTAAACCATCTAAGGTGGTATGACGTCCAGATAGTTTTATATCAACTACACTTTTAAACAGTTCGAAATCAGCACGCTTCTGTGTGATTAAAGGATAGCGAGTTAAGTGATCTATTATAACAGCTAAGTCTTTAAGAGAAGCAATTCTGAAAACCGCTACATCTTTTGCTTTGTTTACGCTAATAGTTCCTATATCTCCTAAATAGGCTTTTATTGCTTCTAAAAGTGGTAAATCTCTTAGATGTAAACCTAATTTAAACTCAGATTGAACTTCTCAACCACACTTAAAATCGTTTTTAGGACGTAAAGGTACAATAAATGTACCTTCCGCATCTATAAACCCTGTCAAGAACCAAGGATCAAGTTTAACTTTATTATTGGAACTGTTATATGCAGTAGAATATAACCTTTTATTCAATCTGGGATGGTTCGAATATCTACCACTAACGATTACATGATTAGCAAAGCTACCCTCCTTATTACGGCTGCTTTGCAGCCAAGTACGGTTAGAAAAATTTGAAAATTCTAACAATGGTAATAAGAAATTCAATTTATTATAACCTTTCGGTTATATTTGGACTATATATTCACCCGTTCCATAATTCGGGGCATAACGTATAGTCTCTGAGGATCCTACTGAGATAAATTCATATCCATTCGTTTCCTGCGGATTGTCCATACTGATCCTCTTTATTATTTTGATGTGAGTGGGCAACAGCCCTCTGAAAAAAAAAAAGTGAATGCGAAATATTCTTTTTACTGTTTAAGGTTTGTGTACGCTGAGTTATGAAATTAGAAATTACCTATTTAAGTCTTATTTTCTTCCACTGTTCATTCCTTCTTTAATTTCTCTAATCTGTTCTAACCCCTCTTTTGTTAAATGACCACCATCTTTCATAATATTAGCAACTTTACAGAAATCATTAAAATCTAAGGATTTAACGCCGACAATAGGATGTCTGTAAAAGAATGAGATTACTTTGGTCTCTATATCAGAAAATCTCGTTACAATAAACTCTATAGAATCTCTTGTGGTATGTTTAATACAATTCCCACAATTTAAATACTCTACTAAACTTCTCATTAACACCTCATCACGAGAATGTTGAGTTATTAGAAATACTAAGCATACATTAAAGCCAGTATTAGTTTTAGCGTCGCCCCCGGCGAATCCGCGGAGCGAAGCATCGCGCCCCAGGCTCGCTGACTTACAAATTTTAATAGCTAAACAACCTTCAGCGCTGGTAAAGCCTGCTAACCAGTCCGGGTCTTGAATTCCTTTAAACTCAACTTGCGGTCTAGGAACAGGCTCAGTATTAGGAAAGACTGCTGTGAGCGTTTCTGATAATCCCCTGTTCATTGAAGCTTTAAGGTTTACAATTTCTTGTAGGCCCTCTGGAGTTAGATGTTCTTTACGATTAACAAATTCAAGGGCTTGTTTGAATAAAATATAATCAGCTAACTTTTGTGATATTAATGGATACTTATCAAAGTGCGGGATTATTTTATTGTTTATGTCCGCCAAAGATTTAACAGAAAACAATATAGACCCATCACTTTTAGTCCTTCTAATTGTACCGGATCCTGTGTTTTCCTTGTTTTGTTTAGGTGGCTACGCCTTAATAAAATCCTCCTCTTCTCGGAGAGAAGAGGGGGACCGAAGGGGTGCGAAGCCCGTCTGGTTTTATTTAGTCCATTAGGTTTTCTGCCGCCGTAGGGAGGGGCCTCAAAATATAACCCCTTGGGAGAAACCTCGATAGTAGCCCTAACCCTGTCCAGTAGATGTAGATAAAGGTTTATGTGTGTAAACCTCCGACCTTAGGAGAAATTAAGACATAGGCAGAACAGAAAATTAAGCAACGTATAAAAGAAAGAAAAGAAGGCCCTCATAAAAATCCGGTAAACACTCTTTTTTTTAAAATAAAATTATTTGAAAGCAAGCTCCCCCCCCCCCCCCCCCCCCTGAATTCCTGAATTAAACGATTACTGCTAGCTATGCTTTCTCCCCGTGTTCATCCCACCTTTGATTTGACGAATTTGATCTAATCCTTCAGCTATCAAGTGAACCTTATTTTCCATTAGTTCAGCAACCCGCTTGAAATCAGCATAATCCATCGATTTTACACCAAGAACTGGATATTTATCAAAGAAGGGCATTATTTTGTCGGAGATATCTGATAATTTTTCAACTCTGAATTCTCCATAATTATAACCAGAAGATGAAAAATGGTAACCACAACCAAAATAATCAGCTAAACTTTTAAGTAATTGCTCGTCCCGAAAATGTTGAGTTAATGAAAATTTTAATTTTACTGCAAATCCTGATTTATAAGATGGAGATTTGAAAATACTAATAAAAAAACATCCCTCACCACTCACGAACCCGGCAAGCCAATTAGGGTCTTTGATCTCTTGATTTGCTAATACAGGTCTTGAAACAGGGATAATATTTGGGAAAGCTGCTTTTAATACAACCGATAAACCTAAATTCATTGAGGCTTTAATAGCAACTATTTTATGTAGTCCTTCTTGGGATAAATGCTCTTTCTTAGAAATTAAATAAAAAGCTTGTTTAAATAACTCACAATCCGCTCATTTTTGACTAATTAATGGATATTTGTCTAAAAATTTAATAAGCTTATCTATATCTTTTAGTGATTCAACTCGTAACTGAAGGGAATCTTTACCCTGTTTATAGATTTGGCCTACTCCTAATGTCGCCATTATTTTTTCTAATAATAATCGATCCTTTAGATGCACTCCTATTGAAAAACAAGGTGAGACTACCCAGCCAGTTCGGAGTTTACTATTTTGACCGATTTTAATCATAAAGCATCCCTCAGCATCTACAAATCCAGCGATAAGGATTTAAAGCAGATGAATACTCAATATTTGAAAGGGATCTGGGTTTAAAATTTTCGTTACACGGATTTGAGTAACAAGCAACAGTCATTAATGAGCCCATGTTTGCTAGAAACACTTTGGTTAGAAACATTTCATCTATAATATCGGTAATTATTGAGCCGGTTATAGATAATGTTGATAAGATTGAAGAGAAATAATATAACATGATTAAAGTGAATATTGTGTATAAAGAGTATAACATTGGTTTTTATTAATATTACTAATTTATTAAGCCAACGCTTCAGCCTAATAAAATTATGTTAACAATAATTAAATACACAGGTAGAAACACAATACCTAGTAAGAATTATCTACTACTATTTTAATTTAAGTCTCCCCACGCAGCGGAGGAGACGTATACGACCTTTATCCAAAGCTAGCTACGCCTGCCTATAGGCGCGGCGATTTGATTTTGGATCTAATAGCTTTCTCCAAACATAAGCTTGGAGAAAAAGCGTCGCCGCGCTACGCGCGGCACCCCTAAATTTAATTTTTGGTGTATAGATTTCTCCTCCATAGTGTATTGCTACTTTAAGCCATACTTATTCTCTAAGAAACTAAATATTTTACATCTGAGAAACTAAAGCTGTTTTTGGATATCTCTACCATGTAAATGAATAGTGAATTCAGGAGAGACTGTCCAGCCTGTTTTTATTGTTTTTATAGATTGAAAGAAGAAAACAACCCTCCCCATCCGTAAAACCAGTAATAAAATAATCGCTAAGGTGAAGATTCTCTTTAGCCAACACTCTAGGTGACGGCGGACATTGTAGACATTGAAGATGTAAAAAATTGACATACTTAACACTATATACATAAATTAACCTTATATAATCTTTCAGGGCCAGCTCTGCTTCGAGGCCAGTTGGCCAGTACAAATGAATGTATTGATTAATAAAGTAAAAAGGCAAATTGTGGCATTTAATCATTATTGAAGATAATCTATGTCAGATAAAAAAAAATAGGGCAGATTGACAAACCAATAAAAACGACTTGGCAAAGAAGAATTTGGCCGACTTGGGGAGGTACAAGAGCGAACCGTAGACTAGGGTGGTAATTTCATTTAACTTTCATGCAAGACGGGTGGCCGTCTTGCGTGAAAGCCTTGGCTTTTATTCGCCTTCTCTCTTACATTATATTTATGTTATCATGGCGAGGCAATTTGAGTTAGAAGAGTCTGCCATGTATATCGTCTTTGTTTTTATTCCGTCCAGATCCTCCGAGTTTCTTCTAGTTCTAAGCTTTAATATTCTTTAATAGTAGGCAAACTGAAACAATCCGAAGCAAAAACATAAAGGTTTTGTTTAACCTCGTCACAGTGCTGGCTTTACCCATACTTTTAGCTGTGTGGTGTAGTGCTGGGTTTACCCATACCTTGATTCTCGCACCTTAAACTACCCCTTTACCTTCCCTTCCGGTACAGTGCAGGTAAGAGTTAACGTTAATCCCTATAAATAAAATTCGGAGGTAGTTGCCTATTATTCTCTAAACCTAGTATTTTCTAGGGGTTAACATTAGTGCTCCGAGAAAAGTGCATATAGCACCCATTGATATTACACGGTGTTGTACTCAGATTCTAGACTCCACAAGAGTGAGAAAATTTCTCTCCAATTCATAAGTAGCCTCAGATACATCTTTTGTAGGACATATTGGGGTAAAGTTTGGGGAAGTCTTCTAGTTCTACCAATCTCCCCCCTTGCCCCCGGACCGGGGACGGGCCGAGGGGTCCGGGGGGGGGGGTAAATATTTTGTCTAACGGACGTCCAAAAACATAAATAAGGAAAGAAAAAAGGAAAATCCAAAGCCAAAAAAAGGCGCCATAACTTATAAAGTTTTCACAAATCCTATAAAAAGACTTTAGGATTTTCCCGCAAATAGTTATGTAATAAGAGTAACATTACTATTACCCATGGCAATTTCTATTTACAAAATACAATGTTAAAAGATACATATTATAAAGTTAAAGAATCTAAATGTGAAAAATCAAATAATTTACGCTTACTGTTAAATTGTGCTTTAATTGATTCAATCTCCACAACATCCTCTTTAGTTAAAGTTTTTCCTTTGCACAAATCCTGGACACGACACCAATCTTTATAGGCCAAATATTTAGAAGAATACAGTGGAAAAGTGTCATACGAGGTGCTCTGGGGGGGCCCGGCCC
>Ga0307515_10007267_pt1 | contig 21935 bp, 15 predicted proteins | sample 17_EM_MG_FD_194513 | JGI IMG/M metagenome (GOLD analysis project Ga0307515, IMG submission 194513) | Populus trichocarpa ectomycorrhiza microbial communities from riparian zone in the Pacific Northwest, United States - 17_EM | ecosystem: Host-associated > Plants > Roots > Unclassified | place...
AAGAAAGAGGCGGAGGAAAGGAAATTGCACAGAATGGCCAAGGTTCACGACTTTTTGGAGATGTGGCAGGGCAGCCAAAACCTACGAGCTACCCAGAAGGAATCTCGCATTCAAAACAAGCAGATGACCGCCGTGGGATACATGTCGGACACGGAAGAGATCGTCAAAGCATCCTGGTCACTCTTTCAACATGATGGTGCGGCTGCATTTAAATTGTCAGAAAGATCACCTTTGCCACCAGCTTTGTCTGCAAGGGACCTCCTTGGAGGAAGAACTCAAATCTTAAATGTCCGCCGAATCCGGAGAATCAACCGTCATCCAGTTGAAAGCGATGATGATAGCGCACCTGAAAGAATTTCGGATACCGATGATTGGCTTAACTGGAATGGCGACTTGGATAATCCAAATGACAGTGAAGAGGATTGTGCAGCGGACGATGAATCCGATATAGAGCACAACAATGGCATCAAGGATCCGGAATGCCCAGAGCAGCAGGATGTGAGTGCCGCGCCAAATGTGCCCGGATTGGTTCGGCCGACCCGGAAGTCAAAGAGACAGGCTGAAAAGGTGTTGGTGACGGTCAATGCAGTTGAAACGCGGAGAAATAAAGGAGGAAAAACAAAGTAGGACAGGATGCGTCCATGGTTCACCAGCTTTATGTAGCTTGACCGAGAGTTTCAGTTAGAGATGTATTATGTGCGAATGGTAAGAAGTAGCTTGTGAATATCAGTTCATAAATAGATGCATAGCAGGCGCAATGAATCTTTTGGCATGGATCTTTTGGCATGATACATCAATTATAGTCGTGTGAGAGTGAACAGTGCAACATGATTACGCCGCTCGGCTTTGCCACCGGGCCGAGTCCTAATCAAGCAGAAAGACAATCGATAAAGTCAAATAAGGATGAATACAATCATCGACGGCAGCAGATGTTGAATTGAAAATACGTTAAAATGAGCGTCAACAGAGCGTCAACGATTTGTGGTCTTGTAAGTACGGTAATTCACCAGAGACTTGGTCGTTGTTATGTATAACGGACGTATTGGTCACTTTTATTGGCAAAAGGGATAGCAACACGGTCACCGCCCCATTCTTAGCATGAGCGTCAACGGAGCGTCAACGATTTGTGGTCTTGTATGTATGGTGATTCACCAGTGACTTGGTCGTTGTTACGCATAACGGACGTATTGGCAGTTTTTATTGCAAAAAGGATAGCAACGCGGTCACCGCCCCATTCTTAGCATGAGCGTCAACGGAGCGTCAACGATTTGTGGTCTTGTAAGTACGGTAATTCACCAGTGACTTGGTCGTTGTTATGCATAACGGACGTATTGGCCGCTTTTATTGGCAAAAAGGATAGCAACACGGTCACAGCCCCATTCTTAGCATGAGCGTCAACGGAGCATCAATGATTTGTAGCTTTGCATCTTGAGTAAGTCATGTTCTGATTGGTTGCGGACATCCAACTATGAGATATTGGCAGCCTTTACTCGCAAAAACAACAGCGACATGCTCCCTGCGGCATCCTGAAAATGAGCGTCAACGGAGCGTCAACAGTTTTAGGACTTGCATATTTCGTAATCAAGGCGTCGCGCGGATCTTCGCGTGCATAACAGTATTATTGACTGCCTTGCTAGGCAAAAATACCATATATCGTAGGTGAAACACAGATACCAAATTAATCGACATTGCAAACTGCTCAACAAGCAAAAGCATGTTGTTGGTTGCTGTAAATGCGATTTCGATAAGATACTATTAACACACTGCAAATTCAAGAGCCTTATATGAATCTATAGATGGACCCGCTGGGCGACCTGCTGACAACCCGCCCAATCCAGATGGGTTGGGAGTTTACCATGGAAGCGTACCCGAGTAGGCAGTTCGGGTTTATTGACGACCCGGACCGCCAATTTGGCAACGGTGCGGTTTGGACCCGGACCCGGACCTGAAGTGACGGTCCGGAACCGTTGCTAACACTATGCTGCTGGGAGAAAGAGCAGCAAGAGGGGAAGTGTGGCTCCTTGGTGTCAAGATTTAAAAAGGCAGTGACTGATAACTACCAAAAAATCAAAGGAGTGACCAATGGAAATGTGAATGAATGTATAGTAAATGAATTAAAGCATTTTGCAAAGGAAAGAAAGAATTGATATGATTAAAAGAATCATTCTGATGCATCTTTTTATCCTGACGATGATTCTTGGATCTTGGGATGTCCCTCGACACACAGTTCTAACTGCTTGGACGGACAGGAACTCGGAATTCAGAATCAATGGTGACAATCATGCTGCAAGGTTGCTGATTGGATTCCTCTGACAAAGCTCATTATCGCTATGAGCTAAAAACGGTTCGCTTTTCTCTGATTGATTCGGGCTAACTCTTGTTGTGCAATGATACCAAACTACCAATTACACGATAGCCATGCACGGAGTCAAGTTGCTGCCCCACTTCCTTTCCCAAAATCAAGTGTCTCAAAGATTCATCCCAATATTGTGAACTGTCAACAAAGCCCTTCATGCATAAATATGACCGATGTAATAATAAAATAAACAAAACACCAAAAAGAGACCCAAAACATCTCCAAAAAACTCCAATTTATCACCCATCCGTCCACCTTCCAATGTGCCAGAAAAATACTCACCCACAACACAATGAACAACCATGCAGGCAGTGCATTGCATCCTCACAATGACTAATTTGCAGCTGGGCGGCTGATTGTAAGCTTGCAATTCGCCACAGCGCCATTAGCGGGAGCATTCACAATGTGATTGTGCTCGCATAGCCAAGCCACAGCCAAATCAGCAACAATCCTTTGCTCATCATCGGCCAAGAGACCAAGACCATGGTTTTGGATCACTTCAAGGTATTGGTGCTGTCAGGTAATCCTCATTTGAAGCATCCTTTCAAACTGTTGGGAGCCTGTTTTCGTCATCTGGAAGAGTCTCGGATTTTGGGGACACATCTCAGCATCATCATCAGATTCCTACCCGATATCATCGATCATACCTTCTGCTGGAGATGGGGAGACACAATTCAGACGATGATAGTAGCGGCCACTACACATAGACATCTGGGCACACAATGAGCAGTCGGCTTGTTGGCTACGATGAACGACGCAAAAACGCATTACAGTGTTCGATTTCATTGCCCACTGTATCCATCCGGCAGCAGTATGGTTATCGAAGATTGGTGTCGCATTATGCGTCTGCATAGAGTTAGCAACAGTTCTGGACCACCGCTTTGGCTCCGGGTCCAGGTCAGAACAGAACCGTCACCAAAAAAGCGATCCGGGTGGTCAATACACCTGAACTGTCAATTCGGGTACGGTTCCATGGACATCTCCCAACCCATCAGAATTGGGCAGGTAGTCAGCGTGTTGTCCAGCGGGTCTATCTGTAGATTTGTATATTGCTCTTGGTTTTGCTGTTTGATAATTGTATTTGATTAAAATTAGTTAATTAACATCCAGAAATACCTTTTTGATCACTTTGCAGGTTGCAACATTGGCTATTTTGCAATCAATGTTTTGCCTTTTGTGTTTTGTATTTAGGAGTACTAAGGCAGTCAATAGTTCATTTATGATGTCATATATCCACCCGATGCCTTGATTACACAATGTAGAAGACCCAAAATCATTGAAGCTCTGTAGATTCTCATTTTCAGGAAGGGGCAGAAAGCATGCCACTGTTGCTTTTGATGCTACAGGCAGCTAATACCTCATTTATGGAAGTCTGCAACCAATTGCCACTTAGATAACCCAAGATGCAAAGCCAAAAATCGTTGACACTCAGTTGACGCTCATGTTCAGAATGGGGCAATGACCATGTCGCTGTCTTTTTCGTCTATAAATATAGCCAATCCATCCATTATGCCAAATCACTACCGGATCACTATGTAATTACCTGACTCAGAAGACTAAAGATCGTTGACACTCGGTTGATGCTCATCGTCATGATGTAGTAACAAACATCACATGCACTGTTTTGCCTGAACAGCCTGCCAATACAGCGTATTTGAATTACTACCACAAATCAACACTCAGATGACCTGAGATGCAAAGCCAAAAATCATTGACGCTTGGTTGATGCTCATTTTCAGAATGGGGCAGTGACCATGTCACTTTCTTTTTTGCCTATAAAGGCAGCCAGTACATCCATTATGTTTAACCACTACCAGATCACTTTGTAATTACCTGACTTAGAAGACCAGAAATCATTGACTCTCTATTGACACTCATTGTCATGATGCGGTTACAAACATCGTACACATTATTGTGCCTGAAAAGGCCGCCAATACAGCGTATATGAATTACTATCACAAATCAACACTTAGATAACCCAAGATGTAAAGCCAACAATCATTGACGCTCGGTTGATGCTCATTTTCAGAATGGGCCAGTGACCGTGTCGCTTGCTGTTTTGCCTATAAAGGTGGCCAATACAATGGTTATGCTAGACAGCGATTAAATCACTTTACAATTGCCTTGTTTTCAAGGCCAAAAATCATTGACGCTCTGTTGACGCTCATTTTCAAGATGGGGTAGGGAGCTTGTCACTATAATTTCTGCATATGAAGGTGGCCAATACTGCAATTATGTATAACCATGACCAAGTCAATTTTTATTTACCAGACTTACATGACCTGAAATTGTTGACGCCCGATTGATGCTCTGTTTGCCACAGGTGTATCCGCAATATTCAATCATTTGATGTGGCGTAGTCTATCATTCACATTGTTCTGGCAGCCTTTCTAGCATTTTCATTTACTTTCTCCTTGATCACTACATTGTTCTTTAATAATTCATATAAATATATCCTTTAACATATACGTTACAGTGTCCGCTAATTGTAGATAAAAATATACTCAAAAATCCCATTCCTTTGGATCAACGCTCATCATCACCTGCAGGTTCGCTCAATAGGCTGCTCTGGTCTTCAAAATGGATGTTAGCTGCATTACCACACAGCAGATAGTGTACTAACCAGTGGATGTTCCCTCTTCAGCCAGCATATCTGGATCAAAATCTGTATCGTGCTGGCTATCCTGAGCATATGCATCAAGTGTAAAAAATTCAGCGCTGTGAACCGAAGTATGTGAATTCATAGATCTGGCAGGAAATTTGACGAGTTGGGAATGTTGAGCTCCGGCATTGTAACCAGGTGGCGCGGGTGGTGTTCCTGGCCGAGTAGGTGTGCTGGGCAGAGGTGACGTCGGCTCGGAAGTCGGCTGTGTGCTTCTGTCGGGTAGGGATGCACCTGTTTCTTTGCGTCTCCAGCGTGTCTCCGAATTCTTTGCAGTGCCATTTTGGCAAGAAAGGCATCCGTCCGTGTAGTTTTGACAAAGCATGGTCGTGTGCCTTTCTATGGCAGCATTCACCATTGTTTGTTCCAGAAACTCAACACCCCGCTTCTTCTCTTCTCGGACATCAGCACGAGGATTTTTGATCAGCTATTGCGTTTCCTCTATTGCGGCATGTGAAATCCCGCCTTTGGCCATTTTGGCCATTTACAAGGCAAGGCGCATGTCTGACTGTTCCAGCTGTACCCGACCTCCTCACCTTGCCATAGTCACAAACATGTTGACAACCTACAAGAAATTTGTTGCTGCTCTAACAATGGGATTCGGCTAGTGCCTCGACCATATACACTTCTGTATCCTCCTCTCCGGTGATTAAAGCCAGTTTCGTCCACTCCTGCCGATGCTTACGATGCGAGTCGTCAGCGAAGATCCCAGAGCAAACAAGATGATGATGTTCGATTTTGCGGACTCTGCGGAGAGATGCCTTGGTCGACCATCCAGGTTTCCTGGGATGAGCGGCAATAAATTCATCACATAGCTCTCTGCGTACACCAGCTGTACATTATACAGTCCATCGATGGCCATTCACCACAGTATGAATATACTCACATGAAGTATTGGCAATGGTTCTGGACCGGCACTTCGGGTCCAGGTCCGGGTTGGAATTGACCCATTTCCATATAAGCAATCCAGGTTGTCGATACACCTGAACCGTCAATCTGGGTACGGTTCAATGGACATCTCCCAACCCGTCTGAATTGGGCGGGTTGTCAGCTGGTTGTCCAGCGGGTCCATCTGTAGATTCATATAATGCTCTTGATTTTGCTGTTTCATAATAGTATCTTATCAAAATCGTATTTTCGACATCCAATACAGACTTTTTGCATGTTCTGCAGATTGCAATATTGATTATTTTGGAATCAGTATTTATACATGTCTGTTTTGTGTTTTTGAGTTACAAGGCTGTCAATAGTTCTGTTATGAGTTCTAATATCTGCGCGATACCCAGATTACCCAGGGTGCAAGACCAATCATTGTGGAGGCTCCCGTGACGCTGTTTTCATGATGGGGTAACAAAGATATCGTGTACTATCTTGGCTGAAAAGGCAGCCATTACTTTGCATATGAATTTGGGCCACCAAGCGACATTTAGATTAACCAAGATGCAAGACCACAAATCATTGACGCTCCATTGACACTCATTTTCAGGATGGGGCAGGGAGTGTGTGTCTTGTGTTTTTAGCACAGAAGGCGGCCAATACTACATTTATGTTCATTTGTGACCAGTCGCCAGTTAGATTGCCCAAGATGGAAAGCCAGAAATTGTTGATGCTGGGTTGACGCTTATTTTCAGAATGGGTCAGTAACTGTGTCACTTTCTCTTTGCCTACCCAGGCTGCCAATAAGTTGATTATGGATGATTTTGACCAAATCGATTTCTAATTACCTTATTTGCAAGACCAACAATTGTTGACGCTCTATTAACGCTCACTTTTAGGATGGGGCTGTGACTGTGGCACGGCTTCTTTGCCAACAAAGGCTGCCAATACGTCGGTTATGCATACCCATGACCAAATGCAATTTTCAATTGCCTTCTTTATTAGACCAAGAATCATTGACGCTTCGCTGACGCTGATATTCAGAATGGGGCAGTGACCGTGGCGCTTCATTTTTTGACTATGAGGGCTGGCAATTCTTTGGTTATGCAAGACAACTACTGAAGCAAGTTCCAATCACTGTACTTACATGACTCAAAATCGTTGACGCTCTGTTGATGCTCATTTCAGAATGGGGCAGTGACCATGTCACTGTCTTTTTTGCCTATAAAGGCTGGCAAAACGTTGGTTATGTGAATCAGCGACAGAATTGATTAGTAATTGCCTTACGTGCATGACCATAAATAGTTGACGCTCCTTTGACCCTCATTTTGAGAATGGGGCAGTGACTGTGTCGCTTTGTTTTTTGCCTATAACGGCTGCCAATATGTTGGTTATGTAAATCAGCGACCAAATTGATTAGTAATTACCATACGTTCATGACCAAAATTTGTTGACGCTCCGTTGATGCTCATTGTCAGAATGGGGCAGTGACTATGTCGCTATCTGTTTTGCCAATAAAGTCTGCCAACATGTTGCTTTTGCATGGCAGTGACCAAATCATTATTTAATTACCTTACTTAGAAGACGAAAAATCGTTGATGCTCCGTTGACACTCATTTTAATGTATTGTCTAGTCAAAATCTGCGGCCATTGATAAATGTATGGATAATTATTTCAACTTATTGGATGCTTTTTGGGCCGATTAAGACTGGATCCTGTGGCCCTAGTAATATTCTTGCACAGGTCGCTCTCATTCAATCAAATGTTATGTATCATGTTGAATGACGCATTTTGCATGCTATGCTTGTGTGTATCAACTAACATTCAGATATAACTGGTAAATATTCTCCCATCATATTATTCTAAGTGAAATTCTCGGTCAAGCAACATAAAGAACCTGCTGAAGAGATATTGTTCAATTCTGTCCTACTGTTTTCTGTTTCCCCTGATCCTCCTTGTTTCAGTAGCATTAACCGTCACCAACCCTTTTTCAGTCTTGTTCTTTGCCCTCCACGTTGGCCGAATCAATCCGGGCACATTTGGAGTGGCACACGCATCCAGCAGCTCAGGGCATTCTGGATTCTCGAAGCAATTAACCAGCTCAACATCGGATTCATTGTCTGCCTCACTGTCGTCTTCGCTCTTACTTGGATTATCCAAGGCACCATTCCAGTTGAGCCAATTGTCAGTGTCAGAAATGCTTTCCGGTGCACTGTCATCATCACTTTCAGCTGGATAACAGTTGATTCTGCTTATTCGGCAAACATTTGATACTTGAGTTCGTCCTGCAGCAAGTTCCTTTGCAGACAAAGCTGGTGGGAACGGTGATCTTCCCGAGAATTTGAATGCAGCCACACGATTATGTTAGACGTTTGACTAGGATGCTTTGATGCTTTCTTCAGTATCTGAAAGGTAACCTATTGCAGTCATTTGCATGTTTTGAGCACGTGATTCCTTCTGTGTAGTACGTAGGTTTTGGCTGCCTTGCCACATCTCCAAAAACTTGTGGACCTTGGCCATTCTGTGCAATTTTCTTTCCTCTGCCTCTCTCTTCAATTCCAAGTCGTTATCGGTTTCTGACCTATCCAGTACAGGGTCATCGCCTGCTGATATCCCATTATTGTCTCTAGCATACTGCCTTACTACAACCTTTTCCCGAAGGGTCTCGCCTGTGGTTTTTGACTGCCTCCAGCCGGTAACCTCTCACCCAAGGGAATAACTGACCTCCACTCCAACACCATGTGCTATGATTGAGAATACGTCGCGTGCCACATTGGAGAGATCGGCGTACATTGAGTGCGTTTTCTCTTGCTGATGGCACTATTCCATGATATCCGTTATCCAGAATGTACTGCTAACCTCCATCGGGTCGGAGTGGGAATCATCGAGATTCGGATTAACATGCCCCCAGTTCCTGGGCGATTCAGGCGGCTAATTCAAAAAGAGCCTTGCGGCAATCAATAAGTGTGCTGTGTGATCGCGTCGTCTGGGTGTCGTTACAGCCACATTTCTAGGTGTTAAGTATTCTTCATCATCACTGGACAAATTATCTGGATCAAAAGATGATTGACCAGATTGAGCAGCCGTTGCAGAAGGTATATAGTCATTGCTACGTAGTTTGTCACATTTAGTGACCAACAATGGTCTGAGTTTGGTGCAGTATTCGTTCTCCACATACTTCAGAAATGAGTCTTGGTATTGGGTAGTATAAGAAGTCTCGATCTCAGGATTAATATCCATTCCTTTGTCCCATTTCCTACATAATTGCAACTTCCGAAAAGGATCGAGGTTTTGTGCCGAAATAAGAACCATCCCCGTCATTGGAGTGCCATCAGCATAGGCTTTGGACAGTTTTTGTCGCGCAAACTTCACAGCGAAGTATAAATCTTCTTTCCACTGAGTATTCATCTTAGCTAAAGCTCGCAAAATGCCATCCATATGATTGAACATGTCATGATAGATGGTGATAACATGATGCAGTGTGACCGTATGCAGTTTTGTAATCCACAGAGTCCTGTATCGGAATGGCCTTAAAACTTCCATGACGTACTTGACGGTTGTCCATTCATCCTCTGTTGTGTAGACTAACCGGTCATCACTGTATTGTGGAATCTGAAAGCCAATCGCGGGTGAATTCTCGCAATCTGTAGGCTCACTCAAGCAACTCCACTGTCGGATTCCACAGCGTTTTCCCATCCATTGTTGGTACGACTGCCATTGGTACTTTGGCTTTTGGACAATCAATAAACTCGTTTCGACGACCCGGTGGCAACGTAATCAACACAGCTAGCATTCGCTGCTATATGATGGTCAGTTTCAGAATTTTCAAAATATCTTGAAATACGTACTTTCTCAATTATCTTTGCCAAACGTGGTTTCATAGCAGACACATCAGCAACAAACCTAGTTTCCGTCAGGAACACCCGTGTGTTCCAGACGGCCCTGACGGCTCTGATGCAACCTCGAACCCACTGATAGTAAATCATACGCGACCAGTCACCCAAGGGACCAGTCGCGTTGCATACCTACCTTGCGGCGGTTATTATCCCATGTCTCTTATTCTCACAACGCGTCGCGTTGTATATTACCACATGGATGTTCGCCACCCTGGCGTCGCGCTTCCTTTACTTTGCATCCGGAATGAGGTGACGTATACGCACCATCAGAACGACACGTGTGTTACACTCTTCACAGGAACTCCGGTCACGCTGTTGCTATTTACCCAATGCCTCGTGCTGTTTATGCCTGTCTGCGGCCGAGTGCCACATTTTACCTCTCGGCTATTGCTATTTATCAGATGCCGTACTCTCCCATATGTTTTAACTTTGGGATCTTGTCACTTATTACAATACAGTCTTCGCTTCGGATACATCCCTTGCCATTGCATTTGGTTCGCGATTATCGTATTTTACAGGTCTGAAACATACTGTCAAATCTTCGCACTCTCTTGTATTATGACTTCAGTCTCTAGTACTATGCCCTCGGTCCTCCAAATTCTGCGTTAATCCATCATAAGCCTGTGATGCTTCTTCCTCCTCATCCGCATCCGCATCGTCGCCATCATCACCCTCATACCCGTTGACATCGCTGGGCTACAGGTCAAACCTCTCAAGTTGTCAGGGGTTGTCTCCTAGCAGCGATAATGATACTTGGTTTTGATTACAAGATGCATACATATCCACAATAGGCATAACACCTATGCATGTATGATTCAAGATGAGTCAGTAATATGCTCCTTAGGGGGAGTTCATATTAGTCGCGCGAAGTGTGGGTACTTCGTTCACACCTAGATACTTTGCGGTGCATGCGTAATAGTTACGCATGGCAGTTGATAGTCAATATGCGATAAAGAGGACTCTGCGCCCCTACCTGTAATGGGCTAGGATATGGTGGAGCACGTTCTGGTCGGAGAATAGTCTTCACCATAGCATGACGTAACTGAGGGATTAATCACGTAGGCTTAGAGCCTAGAGCGAACATCATTCATTTGCTTGATTGATCTGGATCGCAATGTAACCTCGTATAGGATACTAGCTTACGCGTCAATGATCTACGTTGGCATAGTATCGGTTGGTCGCCGATTGAATCTATGACGCAATTAAATCACTCATGTGCATGAGGGATTTAAGAGGCGATAAGCTCCATCAACTTGGTTGGAGGGAGTTCCAACTACTGACAGATACGATCGCGCAGAGTCTGATTTCAGTCTGTCTTTGCATGTGATGGATGGCCTGATTGTCAGGCGCGTAATGCTTTCAAACCACATTGCACACACACAATAACGATATGCGAAAAAGCGTTTGTGGTTATGGCAGCTAGGCGTAGGGGCCTGGGATGTTGCTATAAAGAGACCGCATTTTCATGGAGGAAGTGAAGGAAGGAGGCAGCGAGAAAACATTCAACGCAGAACACGGAAGACAATCTTGAAATATTATTAATAATTTCATCTATTATCAAAAACACTTTTGCAATTACCTCTTTAATCCACCTTCGTGATTACGCCTTCCATGCCTGAACACAGGTATACACAATCCGAGTACGCACTTCAACAAGTTGTCGAGACTTGGGGCAATCTTGTTTGCAGTTTGGAAGAGCACAGGTTAACCCACACCTACAGAGTGGTTTTTTCGTTTTTGCGAACTCAAAGGCATCGATTACCTGGCGCTGAGATATCGGAATACCGGCGTGTAACCATTCGAGGAGTTTTTCAAGGAGTGGTTGTTTGATGGAGAGGTGTAAGTTACATCTATCGAGGAGACGGTCTGTGGTACAGTTTTAGGTTGGGAGCTCTTACAACGCATGTGCAACAGGTTGAGTATTAGGATAAGACAAGGAAAGCAAGAGATACTTAGATAGGCGGCTGTACTTAGTTCAATAAATTTTGTATTGATTATTGGGATTAAGAACCCCCATAACACAAGTTCAGTCGCGGCCCGTCATTGCCTGCTGTCGGTTTGGATGGCATCACTCTGGTCCATATCGTCACCGTCATCGTCGTGATCCTCACAGCTCCGTGGCATCCCGAAATGGAGTTCCTGATCCATACAATCATTGTCTATCGGGATTTTTAAGTCAGTGCTTCCGATCCCAGGCTCCTCAAGCGCCACGTCAGAGGTCAAATAGTCAAGACGAATAGCATTGTCAATACCTGCTGCTTCTGTGCTTCTGAACTCGGTAGGCATTGAGTTATTCGCCTGTTGGATCTGACGCTCGACTGTAGCAGGAGTGTATGTATACACCCTCTGTTGGTAGCTCTCTGGTAGTGTGTTCCAGGTATTCATCGAGAATGTATTCATGTCTGCAATGCCAGGTGAGGTTAACACCTTGCGACCCGTAGCAGCGCAGCAGGACGCGATTCTATGACTGTCATTCTTGTAGTTCAAGTAGTTCGAGCAATCAGGTCTGTCCGCTTTCAGATTCGACTTGGAAGCTTTCAGAGAAACACCTTTGTTCTTTTGCCACACCAGGAGAGCATGGCGCAACGCAATGCAGGTAAACATGATCAGTAGCGAGGGTATATTGCTGTCCTTGTCATCAATCCAGCAATTATACAATCGATCAGGATACTTACCGCAGTGATTCGCCCAATGATCAAATTCGATGTAGGTGAACCCTGGGATTCCTTCCGGCAGGAAGTAAAGTTGATGCTGGCCATTTGTTAGCAGCTGTCGACACTCTCTGCGTTGGATTTGAACCGCGTCCACCACCTTCCACACACTCTGCCACAGGAAAAAGATACATATTGTCTGCCAGAAGGGATTCAATGAACTCCAAACGCTCTGCATCGGATTCAAAGCGATGGAGATCTTAAAGCTCTGCTATATTGTCACATGCTGAGTGAATAAAATGGGATTGAACTTTGTCAACGTGTGGTCGAACCTGGTACCGGTTTGAGCGGGTATCATCCAATGTAGGCCATTGCTTCAGCATTCCTCTTGCAAGATCTCCTTTGTGCATAGTGTTAACAATGGGTCCGGGTAACCTGCCAGCAGTCCGGGTTTGGATCCGCGGTTTGGTTTGGGTCAGTTCCAGACCAGGCCAAAAACCCGACCCTCTTTGTCTTGGCGGGGTTGTTACCTGGACCGGACTTAAACCCAAGGTTTTTTGGCCGGGTTGTACCCTAACCTTGGTTACATAATACTGTTCCTGCAACTTCGGCTCCAATTAGGTATATTAGTTGTGATCGTATTGTGACATGATCAATACCTAGATTGTACCGATTTAACCGCTCTTTGACCTCCCGCATTCAGATTGGTGATCCGACCAATAGTCGTTGAGTGGGTTTGAAAAAACACCCAATTTTAGGCAAAATTGGCGGGTTTTTGATTGCGACTAAACGAATATTGGTCGGATTGCAAATCCGAACGCGGGTGGTGAATGAGCGCCTAATTCTACACATTCTATGTATTGATCATGTCACGATTCAATCAGAACTCAGAGACTTAATTGGACCCAAAGTTGGGAGGTTGAAATGCCACGTTTTTGGTGGTAAAACCGGCCAAATTGCAACGGTCCGAGTTTTCGTGTGGTAAGACCCATTGCAACAGTTCGGTTCCGGTTCCAACCTTAACGGGGAACCGTACTGGTGGGTGGGAACCGTTGCTAACACTATTCGTGCATGCCCCAAATGCTATGGACCAAATGTCCTTTTGCTGTATAGCAGTGTTCTAGTACTTCTCCATTATCTGCCAGTGTGGGGCTTCAGCTAATGCCTTCGCAGCACGTTGTGTTGCATAACTTACCATCTCCAAGTCGCTTGCAATCATAAACAGCCGTCTATTCTACATATCGAGCTCCATGAGTCTGCCCGTTGCAAATATCAGACGCGTCATATCTCAGTGACCAAATCGATGGATGCTGCCACTGGCAAAGACCATTGATAGAGTCATTGACACCGCCTGCGGTTGCAATTGCCACTGCCTCTGTTTCTGATTCCTTTCTGTAGCTCGTGTTCACAGTAGATTGGTAATGGTCGCACGGGCCTCTCGATCAGGGATAGGGGTAGGCAGGTTTCCAAGACTACTGAGAGGAGCGGGAGTGCTAGCAATGCCAGATGTGAGTCTGGATACAACGCGACACATTGAGTCTGCCTGTCAGATTCCTCCAGGGGCTGGTGTGCTACGACTGCTTGTACCCGGCGTAGCGGTTGAAGCATTCATTGACCGTCGCTGTGTAGCAGACAGGGTGGAAGTCACGCGTTGAGTGATACCTGCCGCACCAGAATTGTTCAGCGAAGATGAGGGGATGGAGTTCTGACCTTCAATTGTTGAGGCTATGGAACTCCCTCCTTGAGAGGAATCCCTCTCGCCGGCCAGTGTGGAATCACGTCTCTTAGCAGTGGGAAGCTGAGAATTCCCCCAAGTCCTACGCTTTCATTGTTTCTGAACAATTTGTACGACCAGAGTGGTGTCAGGGTGAGTGCTTTGGGAAGGCATAGTCCAATATAAATGTTTGAAGTTAAGGATGTAGGAATGATTTCCTCTGCATGTATGTGCAATGGCTGGCGAGGTTGACTCCGATTTGAGCGACCAGGGAGGGATTCGAAAACAAGGGAGGCGCAGTGTATACTGCACTGGACTCTAAATCACTATCCCCTGTGACAATTCTCGGGGGATGAAATCCCTTGAAAAGCATTCAATTCTGGGGTTAACTGGCATCAGATTAAATTCAGATTAATCTCAGAGTTGATATTCACTGTTACAGCAACATCTGAAGGTCTATTTGCACCACTTGAAGGGTGTTTATGCTTTCTTGGCGTAATTATCACAGTATTGCACTCATTCTTGGTACAATACTTCAAGCCATCGATTGTGTATATCTTCAGCTTCGCGGTGGAAATCCCCCTTTGGCAGAGCTAAAGCATCGCAAGGAAAACAATAACGTATTCTCTATCCTATGAGATCAGTTGCCTGTGCTTATTCCACCGCTAGGCATGTTGGTAGCCATGTTGGATGGTTGCACAGTTGGGACAACCTCAGAACTACTCAGTTTGCTCCAAGACGCACGAGGTCTGAACGGTGAAAGTGGTGTGAGATGTAAAAGCAACGCCTGGCATTATAAACTGTCCTCACTGCGAGTACTAAATCTTTTCTGGAGGCTTGTTGCGGTATGGGGTCGGTATGACCTAAGTAACTATACTCAAACTATTCAACAATGCTTAAGTATGTACTAAATCACACTCTGCCGTAGTTCCTATTGTAAATCCTTATGCGTATCTCCAGACAAAGTGTATTGGTAGTTTGTATAAATCGTACACACACAAGGGAGAAATATATATAGTTATTTCAGATGCTACTGAGTAGATAGCAACTAAATCGTATCGTGGCATAATACAATACTGACAGTACATATATAATTAATCCTTATGATTGATATGATAAAGTGTAATCGTTTAATTAATTCCGGCGATTAATTAATGTCTGATGTATGATCATATAATTATTCTCGGTGATTAATTATTATCGGAAGTATGTTCCTATAATGAACCTCGGTGATTAATTAATATCGGAAGTATGATAGTATAATTAATCTTGGTGATAAATTAATATCGTAGCAGTAACTATTGCTCGTTGATAGTGCAATCTGAATTGACACGTATCTTCACAAAATCCTTGTTAATTCTCCTCGATGAATCTGGCATTCAGTTACTATCAGCAAAATTACGTCTCCGAGTAATCTCCCCAATTCTCCACATCTGTTCCCACTCAACTGTCCATTCAAAACCTACATACCAACTCACAGGCTCTATATTATTAATCCGTCTTTCTGCAGAGACTTCCTTCCTTCAGCAAGTTGCTTATTGCTAAATCCGGGATACCCTTTCCTAAGATCCTTCTGTTTGAGTCTCTCAGGTTTAAACACTTTCCTAGATCGAGTCCTATCAATGGATAAATTATTATTCAATTCTTTAGGCAGGTACTTCTTCCTTGATGGATGCTCAATATAACTTCCTTTAGCTGGAGTAATAATAACTGTAGCAAAATTTAATTGCGCAATATTACTTTCGGAATTCATCTCCTCTGATGGCAATCAATCCAGTAATGGCGTAACCACGAGATTCTTAATGTAATCTGAAGGGAATATTTCATAGTGCCGGTAGTAAATTAATACCTCAGTAAACTGGATTATGCTTGCCAGCCACCAGGTACACTGCGCCACAAACAATTGATCCTCTCTTTCGAAGCGATCTAACAAGATAGATACACTGCACAGTATAACGTTGTGTTCATTGTTAAACGTATGCTCAGTCATGGCGCAGGGGAACCAATTACAATCCTAATAAATAATACTAATGTACTCGATAGTAATAATACTAAAATACGAACTGAAAACCCAATACTATTTCAGTTTCCTCTTTGCAGGTAGGTATTGTTCGCGCTTGTGGGGCTACCCTTTCAATGCCGGCGCATCACTTTCTCTTTATAGCTTTCTTGCATTCCATTATTGGTTTTGAAGAGTTACTCTCCCCAAAGGGCCATCATCATCAATCAAGAATTGCTATGATTTCATCTGTCATATCTTATAGTACTTCTAAATAAGCTTTAATCTCTCTTGATAACGACCATGCTTCCCAAAGGTCATCGTGTTCGTGCTTGATTGGTTTTGAAGCACTATGCTCCCTCTCGGGCCATCATCCGCAATAAGCTGTAATCAAAACAGTAACTTCAACTTAGATATCTTCCAACTTGTATGTTCAGATAGTCAAGACCTTTCCTTGCCTGACACGGTTATTTGGAGGGCTTTCAGCCAGATTGTTTAAATGAATTAAAACACAGCCTCACCATTCAGGCTATTTGGCTTATCTGCTTCAGAGACTGATGTGGCGACCCACCATTGCTCTGTTGACAGTTAACTGATGTATCAGATCGTGATTAACCCCTCAAAGGCTTCTCAGGACATATTGTCTTTGCCCACGTCAATCAATCAGACACACCATGCTAAGGTCGGGACTGTTCTCACTAACCGGGGAGTGCCCAAGTTGTTCCGCTCCACCAGGGATTGGCTTGAGATCCGACTTAATCGCATATTGGCTATCGTCTGCCTGACACATCAGTCGCACATAGTGCAGTCAACACATCTAGTCCCACTCAGCTTAATTTAGTGAATGTGGTAAGAAATAACTGGCATCTCCAAGTCTTGATTACTTGTAACTGGCCAAGGTCATTGCATCATCAAATCAGTTCTTCTGGATAAGAACTTTCAATAAATCAGCTAGCAACAAGGCTTGCTTGCTATCGAATCGACACGAGGCTGTCATGATATCCCGCTAAAGATCACGACTCACGCCACTTGCATTTGTTTAGGCTTGGTGTTATGTATACCCAACAATATGGATACAAAGCCTTCCAACCCTATGCATGTACCTTAACCTTTATTAAGGGAGAACCCCTAACATGTCGTTCATGAGGTGCCTGGTGGTTGTGCAAGATGTAGCCTGGGCCGTTTGGTGTTTGTTAATCAACAAAATGCAGGATGTGAATCACAATTGTCATATCTCACAAGTTGAACCAAGAAATCACTGGAACTCGAGTATATATATCCCTTCTTCCTGCCTTCACCTTCTTGTGTTTTTTGTCCCAGATTATTCACATGGCCAGCATTCTGCGCTATCTCGACATCACGTGAGTTTCACAAAATAACTCCTCACATTCCAAAACACACCCGATAACCTACACAGCTTTGTACTTTCCCTCTGGGCCTCCTTCCGCTATATGCAACTGTCTCATAATGCTAATGCTTCACATGTAGATTCATTTTCAACTCACAGCGACAGCACCAAAGGGCTGCCGGAGAGCAAATGGGAAGGCTAGGGCAAAGTGTCCGACATCGGTTATAAATTGACACCTGTCATTGGATCGGAATTGTATCAAGCAAGTCATCTCGGGACACATTTGTGGACTCATACGGACATCAAATGTTTGTGGCATCATGGATGAGAGGCCATGGGACCTGTTTAATGATATAATCTTTCTTGATCCAGTCACGACTCGCCACTTTTCACAATTCCAGCTGATGTGGCCGCACCGCTGGAGCAGGAGCTCGCCTTTTCGTGAGTGATGGGCTGCCTTCCGCTCATCTATGGGGCAAATGTTTGACAAAACCTGCGACCAAATGAACAATTGCAGATGGGACAACCCCTGTGCCTTCGGGGATCAAGTGGATCATTCCAATCCGCAGACAACCAGCTCGTGGAAGGTTATACACACCACCGAGCATTTCTCTTGGTACGGTAGCCCTGATCTCTGGGCAAAGATTGAGCCGCCAAGCCGCCAGCAGTACAAACCAGGGGACTTTCTGGCCGTTAGACCACTGAGTTGGGATGAGATAATTGACGAGGATGATGATGATGAGAACTGGGTGGATCGCGCAACACTATGCGGTGGAAGCAGCCGTCCTGGCGATGGCAATGACAATGATGACGACACGGGCGAGGAGGACACGCAGGGCCATGGGATAAGAAACAGGAAACGGATGGAAGTGAAGAATCGGAAGGGGAAACGGGAGGCAACTGAGGATGGGAAGGGGAAGGGGAAGGCAACAGAGGGAGGGAAGCGGAAGGGGAAGGGGAATGGGACTGGGAAAGGGAAAGGTATTGTTAAACAACCCCCAGGTGGAGAAAGCTCGCTGAGCAGTAGAAAGGCTACAGGGAGGAAGGGGAATGGGGCACGGAGGGCTAACAAGAGCGGGTATATTCTGAGCCGGAAGTATCGCCCGCTGTGGCAATCTCCTTAGATGATGATACCAACTCCACCGAGGAGTCGGACTGCGAATATGACTCAGAACATGATTCTAATGTGGATATGTGCATGGAGGATGATGTCGATGCACCGTACGGCGTTGATTTAGATGGTGGTGGGGATAGGCAAGGGACGGTGACGATGGAGAGGATGAAGATGAAGAGGAGGAAGTTGAGGAGAAGGAGGAGGAGGATGAGGAAGAGGATGAGGATGAGGATGATGGCAAAGAACCTCGGACGATTGGCCAGGGAGAGATGGTAAATACGTCAGCTGACGAGGTAGATACCATGGTAGACGATCAGCCAACTCTGCTACCTGAGCAAGGCCAGGAGATGCGCGAACATACCTCATTGCCACAACCTCCGGCGCCTGCCCCACGGCCACAAACCCCAGAGCCTCGCCCACAACCACGAGCTCCGGAGACTCAACCCCTCAGTGGGCTGGTGCATCTGGTGCTTGTGACGCCGCAAAAACCTCGCCCAGCGGCGCCAACTCTGGGAGAAGCTGAGGCAGCCGGAAACACCTCGGATGTTGACGTGGAACAGCAGCTACTAGGCAAATCTGCAGGTGGTGACAGTCTCCCCGATGTCCCTCTGCCTGATGTCCCTCTCTCCGAGGTGTGCCCGGATGGCTCGGTAGACGAGTAGTGAACCAGTCCCCGCCTTGCAGAGGAGGCGTGCATTCGGGTTAGGGGTGGGTTCTTGTCTTGTAAGTTCCCTTTGGTGTAATCTATTCATCTCAGGCACTGATTGAGGCACGTGTGGAGGTGATTTGTTCACTTATGGTCTTTTGTATTGCAGCTCGTTTGGGTTATGGGTTGTCGGCTTGTTCGTTTCCTTTGTTCTAATCTATTAATCTCAGTGATTGATTGTTACACGCGTCGCGAGGTTTCTGGATTGCGCAGGGTTTATTTTGGATTTTAATCATAGTATTATGGGACATCGTGCATGCAGTGTTTTTGCAACTCCTGGCATGTAATGAACCTCCTTGTGATGGTGTTGGGGCTGAATAAATCTCTCAAGTTAGCTAAAAGTATCGTGAACTTATACACACACCAGACTGCTCAGGCCCAGTACCAACTTTCATCCCGTTCTACAGTGAATACTCCACTCCTCAGGTGTCGTCAACAATGCCAGAGAAGACCCCTTTCAATTGCCCTGAATTTTCATGCTGAAAGAAGTTCACCTCAGCCAGCTGGTGACTTAAACATATCAAATTACACCATCCTGTGCACCTTCAAGTTGCACGCCAGAAGGATCTGACTGTTTGCAGCGCACACCGACACGTTGAACCCGCTCAGTGTCTTGAATCCAATGCTAACAACGATTCAGTCGAAAACTCAAATGCGTTTCATTACCTCGAACACCTTGAAATCATTCCAGATTCAGAGTCTCAACCACCACCACCTCCTCTGTTGTGGAGGGAAACATACCCTGGCGGCAGTACTCTGCTCAGCGATTACATTGCTGAACCATGGGAATGCGATGCTCAGGGTTGCCTTGAGATGAACGTACAAAACAATTGCTAATACCTGTTTGCCACGCGATAAGAGTACAAATATATCCAGTGTGGGATGAAGAAGAAGGGCACGAAGATGTACTATGACAACGTGCTGAAGGAAGAAAACACCGCTCTGCATTTCCTAGGCTTCAACAACGGGAATGGCATCCAGAAGCTTGTGGCTAGCATGCCCGACAATTGGGCTATCGGGGACTGGGAACTAGACACTCTTGAGGATATGAAATGGAATGACAATCACCAATGCCCTATGAAATTCTGGAGTCGAGACATCATCAAAAGTGTGCTGGGTCTGGTTAGCCCCATATGAAGGTGCCGTAATGTGGTGCAGCGATAAGCACTGTCTAGACTATGTGTCAGCAGATGTTCCAAATATTGAATAATATGGGACCTGAAATCATCAGCAGAATGATTGGGCATGTATGTTAGCAATGGCCGAATACACTTATAATAATTCGAAACATTCTAGGAGGAAGATATACCCCTTTTACATCAATTATGGATTCGAACCACGAAGAAACTGTTGTATGGATATTCAATTTAAACATACAGCGTCGGAAATTCATGGTCAGTATAAGTTGGATATCTTGAAGAAAGTAAGCGTTCAACTTGAAACCTCGATAACGGTGATGAAGAAGTATTACAAAGTTTCTGTCATTTGACACTTCGAGGTGCACCTGAAAATGTTGTATTTGGCAAGTTAGAATGATGTATATTTGCATTTTTGACTGCATGCTCTCCCATATCACTCACTGGCTACAGTCACCAGGCCTTCCATTCATCATTACCTGCCGATTCGGGTATGCAAATGTATTGATAATCAGCATTACCCACCGTTACAGACTTCGTTTTGCATTGACAAAATGCGCCCACCGCACGAGAAAGACTTTGTAATAAGACAGTAAGAATCTAGGGAGGTTGTTTGGTCTTAAGGTATATGTATACTTAAGTGCTTCTCCTGCACCTTATACATGCCGGAGCTAGTGTTAGCAACGGGTCCGGGTAACCCGCCAGCGGTCCGGGTTTTGACCTGCAGTTCGGTTCGGTTCGGTTCCAGAACCAGCCAAAAACCTGAACCGCTTTTGTCTTGGCGGGTTGTTACCCGGCCCGGACATCGAACCGCGGGTATTTGGCCGGGTTGGAACCGAACCGCGGTTCCAAATATACAGTTCCTACAGCTTTGGCTCCAATTAAGTATAAGAGTTCTGATCGTATCGTAACATGATCAGTACGTAAATTGTGCAGTTTTAGCCCCTCTTTCACCTCGCGCATTCAGATTTGCGATCGGACTGATATTCGTTCAGTGGATGTGAAATAAATGCGATTTTTAAGCGAATTCCGCGGGTTTTCGATAGTGCCTCCACGATCGTTGGTCCGATCGCAAATCTGAATGCGGGAGGTGAAAGAGGGGCTAAAACTGGTCACTTTATGTACTGATCATGTCATGATACGATCAGAACTCAAATACGTAATTGGAGCGAAAATTGTGGACTTGAAATGCCGGGTTTTTGGTGGTGAAACCGCCCCATTTCCTACGGTCCGGGTTTTTGGTGTGGTAAGACCCGTTGCAACGGTCCGGTTTCGGGTGGAACCGAACTCGGAACCGACCCGGGAATTTAGACCCGTTGCTAACACTAGCCGGAGCCCAATTTGATTAGAGGGCATCAGCAAAAAATATTTCCGTCCGGGCGGAATGGCTCCGTCAGAGTGGACGCGCTCCGTCAGAGCCGTCAGAGACACCCCGGTGGCGGATTACTCCGCGCCCGGCGTCAATTCAACGCGTCGC
>Ga0307515_10007268_pt1 | contig 21931 bp, 16 predicted proteins | sample 17_EM_MG_FD_194513 | JGI IMG/M metagenome (GOLD analysis project Ga0307515, IMG submission 194513) | Populus trichocarpa ectomycorrhiza microbial communities from riparian zone in the Pacific Northwest, United States - 17_EM | ecosystem: Host-associated > Plants > Roots > Unclassified | place...
GATTTTACACTCAAAAGAGGGAAGTGGTCTCCCGGCCCCCAATGAGATTCCTGGTTAAAAGGTGCCCCTAAGCAGGGAAGTCCGTTTCCGGGGAGTTAAGGAGCGAATCCCGTAGCCCGAACGTGACCATCCCCTCAACTGGATGGCCTGTTCTCTAGAACTCTCCTCCTTCTGAACCCGCAGAAATCGTTTAATGACCCCATTGCCTGTTGGAGGCGCCAATACAGCCGCTTACTGCACCTCAAGGGCGAAATGGTCTCCCGGCGCCCAAGAGGAATACAGCGGTTTCACACCACCGGCTTCAGAGGCTGGGAGTGTGGGGGTCAACGCCTAGACGGAGTGCCTTATGACGCCATACCCACTAAAACTGTGGAGGGCCTCTAAGTCCGACATTGGTATTGGTGGCCCCTGCCTGCGACTGACAGGGCAAACCGTACCGGACCGCCCCTAAATTGTTTAACGTCCCTCCCTGGGCGCGGGCATCAGACCACAGAGGATCATATATCCCGCAACCACTATCTCCGCCTTGCAGTGGGAGTAGAACCCACTCCCAGAGGGCAGGAGAAGGGTAATGGAGACGATTTACGGTAAAACTCCCCTCACCATCCATGCTGCTTGAAAGCCAGCACTCTCAAAGGATGGGGGAGTCACGCCCCCGTGGCAAGGAAAAGTAACCAGACACCAGATTTAACTATCACCGGGCGAAACATCCCAGGGCACAAGGGGTCCATACGCCGTAATGCCATCCTCGCCGGGACAGTGACTAAACGCGCCAAAGGCTTCCACTCTTCGGGTACAAATGCCCCTAATCGGTGGTACTGCACAGCCAGGGGTGTATTCTTTTAATACGGGTTTTATAACACCGAATAACCACAAAGCCCACAGTGCCCGAAAGCAACGGCCTCACACAGTCACCACCGGAGCCCGTTTCCAGGGAGTACCTAAGCTACCAGAGCCTGTTTCCAGGGAGTAACCAAGACCCCAGACGTGACACAAATGACAACCGCTGGAGCGGCCGGGGGTCACCCCCCTCGGCTCCCACTTATACCGGATATCCCCGAAGGGGTCCTACCAATTGGTACACCACGTGAACCTATTAGGTGCATTTACGTGTATTTTATATGATTTACAGAGCCTACGCGCGTAAGGCTACGGCCCACGACACGACCTAATGGACTCCGCACGCCTAGAGCGGCGGGGATCCCACCCCTATTATGGCTAAGCTTAGCGCTGGTGCCCCCAATGCTGACTGAGACGATCACACCCTCACATCCAGCGGCCGGCGACAGATCCGTACGCCTAGGACCGTGCACTACACGTCACCTGGCCAGGGCCAGGGAGAGGTCAAAGAGTTGAGCGTCCAAGGACGCCCAACTATGGCATAATGGGTTACATAGGTGGGGGTCCATGGACACTTGTGGGCATCCAAGGCCCCCACCTTGGCAATACGCTGTCAAGGGCACATTCTGTCATGCCCTCTCTTCAGCATTGGGTGTCCGCGGACCTCCGTGGAGGCCGCATGGTATCAGCGCGGAACTCGAGGAAGCCTCATGGGCGACCAAGAAATTCCCGGAAAATTCAGCGAGCACTCTGGTGACCACTGGTGACCCCAGAGTGGACGTATCGGCTAAGGGGTCGTGCCCGCAGGCACCCAGAGGAGTTGCCAGAGTGGCAACGCCGACTATGTTCTGAGTCCCCAGGGGGTGGGGCGACGCTCTTTCAAGGCTGCCCAGCCTGGGTACCACTATTCTACGGATCAAGGAGAGCCTCGGATACGGGGGAGCACGACCCCCACACCGGTTTCCTACCTGGTTGCTCACAAGCGCCCCACCGCCGCGATGAGCTGGCGGCCACAGGGCAAAAACTACGTACAGGAAAATTACTGTAAAATGGGGAGATGTAACTATGTACCTAAACGAGAGTGCAACTGTAGTCAGCCAGGCCCAGGCGCGCAGCCCGAGCCAGCCTCCCGCTTGTCGCGACCCGCGATGACAACCATGACCAGGGGCCAGAGCCCAGGGTCATCTGCAACCCCCAGCCGCTTACCGTGACCACCTTCTGCCACCCTGTTGAGGACGTTGCCCAGTTGGAACTACCCGGAAGTAGTGGTCGGGCCCAACCCCCACTTCGTTCCACTTTTTTTTTTTTTTTTTTTTTTTTTTTTTTTTTTTTTGTGGGTCAGGGAGGCGGCTCTGCCGCCGACTGCACAACAAGCCAGAGGGGGGATGTGGTCTCCCGGCCCCCGCAGCTGACAGGTCTGTGGAGTGGTGCCCCTCCATCTGGCACCGCCTGTTCTCTAGAACTCTCCCTACCGTCACCCGCAGGAATCTGGTTTAAGACCCTGTTGCCTGTTGGAGGCACCAATTCAGCTCCGCTCACGACCATGTCCATGAGTGAGCTGGTCTCCCGGCACTCATGCACAAATGGACTGAGACTCCAAAGCTTCAGTGGCCAGGAGTGTGGGGGTCGCCAGCAGTCGGAGCGACTGTGGAATACCCACTAAACCTGCGGGGGGCCTCCAGTCCGACATCGGCAGTGATGACCCCTGCCCGCGGCTGGCAGGGCGCACCTTACCGGACCGCCCAGAAATGGTTTAACGTCCCTCCCTGGGATCCCGCCGTCTGCCCAAAGTGAGCTCAGGCACGACCCGCTATCCCCCACCTTACGACGGGAGCAAGACCCGCCCCCAGAGGGTGGGGAAAGGGTGACGAGGACGAAGTGGGTCGTTGTATCAGTGATATGGGGCTCCAAACCTACAATTAGGCGTAGGCATTATCCATGAGGGCCCGCTGGGTCGCCCCCTTCCCATAGGGGCGGTGCGGGCGCTCTCTCGCAGCCTGCGCCCGGAGGGCACGCAGTATCGACCTGCCCCTGCTAGAGAGCTGCGCCTCGGCGTCACCCCCCAGGAGGCGGGACATGGGGGGTGGCAGTTTTGTGAGATCGTTCGCCAAGGGGGCAGGCATATGGTCAGACGTAGCGCTGGGCGGTCCCTCTCTGCTTTCGCTCACAGCTAGCTGTGTCCGTAAGTGTGCCGGGACCGGTGAGGATAACGTGTCACGCAGCGAGGCTACACAATTCGCGGGCACGAAGTTAAAGCTCGCATCGTGGATTTCTTTCATGCGCCACTTCCACAGGGCCCAGTAATAGTTACCTATTATCCATTCACGCTGTTGTCTCGATTTCTTGAGGTTCTTAAGTATCTTCTTCCGCCCTTTCACTATAGGGTAGGCAGTTTCTTCCAGGACGCCTAGCGCAAGGAGGGGGTACCAAGGCGAAGCGCCCCAGGAGTCTGGGGAAAGCGTCTTGAAGTCCGAGCCGGGGTGCAACGTGTCCAGCGCCGCCAGCAAGACCTCCATCAGAGGCCGCAATTTGTAGACATCACACCCTATGAGGATGTGTCCGAGGGTCATTTCTATCCCACAAGGGCAGAACCTACCCATGTCCGACCTCACGTGACCCTGGCCGTGGTACCTGTGTCCAAGGACTTGCGCACCGTTCATCTCTTTCCAGAGCACTTCCTTCATCCCCTCAGGAATGGCTAGACACCACACCTCCTTAATGTAATTCCCAGGGTCTAGTACCACCCCAAACATATGGCCCAATGTGACCATCCACCTGTCAGAGAAGGCTTCAAACTTCAGCGTTTTTGCGGGCGCCTCCACTTGCGCGCGCACAACCAGCTTGGTCAGGTAGTCCAAGGGCTGGTGGCAGAGGACAGGGGCAGTGTCAACCCACCCGTCAGGTATGGATAGAGAGCCCAGGTCTAGGATTCTACCCTTCGTACGACCCTCGTTAGCGAGTTCGTCAGCGAGGTTATTCATCACATCATCTCCGTGGGCCTTGGCCTTCTCAAAACGCAGCCTACCCGTTCTATCCCACAATAGGTACAAGAGGGTTTGCAAGAGGGGCACGGGCGGGCCCCTACTGAGATGTCGCAGGGCATCACCCCAGCCGTCTCTTTCCATGGCCAGGAGGCCTCCTTTCAGTAACCCTAAGACAAACGTAGAGTCAGTGTGGATGACTATGTGGGCGTCCCGCCAGGCCTTCAGGCATAGCACTACTGCCGCCACTTCGGCAACGTTGTTGGAGAGGACCGCCCCTGTCAGCAACACGGCGTCTTGGAGCTGTAGGTCTGAGACCCAAGCGGATCCCGCGGTGCAGATGTCTGTACCGTTGTCCTTCGCGGATCTGTCTGTCCAGACGTGTATATCTCTGTCGTAGATTATAGACTCTGCCCGTCTGGCGGCCGGCGGTGTGGCAGGCGTGTAGTCAACCATGTAGTCCCGTACCCTGGTTCTTTTAAACGCGTCCTTGACGACTCGCCCCACAATGATTGACCTGGGGGCTGTAAAAATCCTTATACATCCGAGGGGGCCATCCATGTTAGGCCAGACGTTAGCACTAGGGTGTGTACCCACGGCCCCTAAATTTCTCAGTGGCGACCAAGTCGACATGTGCACCAGTTCCCTCATGGCCGACACTGTCTTCTTCAGGCCCATCCCCCTAAGGGCAGGGGGGGCATAAAGGTGAACTACTTTGCGTACCCCATTGGCTCGAAGACCCAGCAGCTTCCCAAACCTTTGCGAACCGGGCCTAGGTAGGGCTGGATGATTAAGGATGGGCGTGTTCATTCGTGCTGCAAGGGATGGGGCAGCACAGACCATGTCTAGCCCGAACTTCCTAGCAGTCAAGAAGGCTTGGGATACTCTGCTCTGAAGCAGAGAGGGCTTAGTGTAGGCTTGTTGTATGAAGGGATTAAGGCCTCCGTATGTGCCGGCCCTACTGGAGGTCGAAGCCGATTTTAGGTCCATCCAGGTCCATTGTTTCCAGGGCACCTTCTGATCCCCCGTAACCAGGTCGCTCAGGAATTTCAGGTCAGCAGCCATTTTTCGGGCTGCAAGGGAGGGCGTATTAAGACCTCCTTCCGCCAAAGGGGCCTCCAAGGTCCTGTATGCCATCGCAGAGAATTTCCCTCTAACAAAATTCATTATCCTGTTCCCTATCCTGTTGAGCATGCTCGGTGGGATACCATTACCATCCATTAGGAAGTGACACCTGGAAAGCATGAGGGCTTTAGCCAGAATTGACCTGTTTCTCGCGGATGCGCCAATAGCTCGCCACTGCAAAATGATCTTTTTCACGTGCTTGTCTATTTGCTCCCACCTGTCGGTGGCGAAGTCCCTGCTACCGATCCACACCCCTAGGATGCGTAGAGGGTCCGCAGGCGGCAGGATGTGCGCGCCTGGTATAGATGGGCCGTCCATGTCCTGCCTGGCATAGCAGGCAAGTTGGAAGTCGTGTGGACCGACCGGCTTAACGTCTGTTTTGTCCATGTTAAATTTGGAACCAATAGTCCTGGACACCGAGGTCAGGCATCTAGATATTTCCGGCACAGAGTCCTCTCGCCCAAGGAATAGATTGATGTCGTCAGCATACAGCATGATTTTCACAGGCTTGAGGCCAGGTACTGAAAGGCCTTTGACCACTTGTCTCAGCTTGATGGCCAGAGGCTCTATGGAAAAGTTGAATAGCAGGCAGGATAGTGGGTCGCCCTGTCGCACCCCTCGCTTCAGTATAAAGTAGGGGCTGTACCCGCTATTGATCCGGACTCTGGATCTGCAATCGCCAGTAAGGTCACTAATTAGCAGGATGAGGCTCGGAGGGAGCCCCGACGCGACCAGGACTTGTAAAAGCCAGGATTGGTCCACCCTATTGTAAGCCTTTGCCTGATCCAAGCCGACTATAAAACCTGGAGTGCCTGTCGCATCACAGAGGTGTGCAACTTCAGAGGCCAGCCTGGTGTGTTCATTCATCAGCCGCCCCGGCACGAAGCCCTTCTGGTCCGGGTGGAGCTTAGCCACCGCCCAGGGGGCGAGTCTCAAGTTTAGTAGGTTAGTGTACATCTTACAATCTGTGTTCATAGACGAAATTGGCCTATAGTTGGAAACCAGAGTGGGGTCCCCCTTCTTATAGAAGAGGCTGATGTTAGTGTCCTTGAAGCCCGCCCGGGAGGAGCCTCTCCTCGCAATATCCATGGTTAGGTCAGCGAACGCTGGCCAGAAGGTTTTAGGTGGCTTATCGCTGCCTTGTAACGCAGCGAGCACCTTTATGAGCTGTTTCCAGAAGCTATAGTGAATGCCGTCCGGGCCAGGGGCCGTGTTCGGCATCTTCGACAGGAGGGTTTTCATTTCCTCCTCTGTGAACGGTCCTTCCGCGATATCTTCAGGCCTGGGATCGGGGCGGCGCAGGCACTGGAGCCTGACCTCCTCCAGCAGCGCCTGCTGCGCTGCGGATCTATCTCGGTCTGTTTGTTCTGGGGTATGCAAGTTAACAAAATACTCTCTGGCAATGTCAGTCATTCCGGCCAAGTCTGTACGAGCGACTCCGTCCGTCGGGCGCCTCAGCCCTTCCACGGACACGGAAGCTCGGCTGCCTCTTTCATCCAATTCCTTATTAGAGGACTGCTTAAACCACTCGGAAGAGTGGGTCCTGGCCATCTTCTCCCATTTAGCCCTGGTGGACGAGTCCAGTTTGATCGCTCTCTCTTTCAGCAGATCAGCGACGCTTTTTCCTTTCTCCGGCCTCAGGAATCGCAGGGCGCCAGCGTCACTATTGCGTGGTGAGGGATGGGGCGGCGCTCTCACCAGGACCTGCCATGGTGACGCCGCGCTCGCGATGAAATGCTTGCTTGCCCGTGGCGGCACCTCATATGCTGGCACAGCGCATTGCCACTTCGGCTCGGATCTGGCAGGGGGGCGCCGAGCGGCCCATAGTTGCCTGTTGGCTTCCGCGACAGCACTCATTATCATATCAGGCGGTACTGCTTCCTTCTTTAATGCAGCCACCCAGTCTTTCTTACTGGCTTTCTTCATAGCGTTCACCTCCATCAACCCCACGTCCAGAGTTCTTTTCTTAAAATCGGCCCATCTCTCCAGTGTAACTGGGCCCTGGGTGGTTAGGAGGTCCCACGCTGATAGGACCGCTGGCCAGAATTTCTCTGCCTTATTGAGGGCTTCAAGACTAGGTAACCTGGGTGCGGGCTTAGCTCTCTCAATTTTTGGCCTCCTTGGGTATACAGGCACCATTACCAGCCTGTGATCAGATGCCCCTGTATCCAAGGGTACCACGTCACCGGCCGACCATCCCAACGCCAGGCGGTAGATTCTGTCCAGTCTAGAATATACCCGGCCGTGTGCTGTTGTTTTACTATATGACCACAGGGGTGGGGCGGGGTCTGGCCCCGCAGTATCAGTCAGGCTACATAGTGCCTTTATCCTGTTGAAGGCGGTCAGCAATCTAACCGGTGCCCTGTCCGGGTGTGCTGTAGGGAACCTGTCCCTGGCGTACTCCACGAAATTCCAGTCTCCGGCTGCGAAGCAACCTCCCCAATGCGTCCTGGCTTGCCGTCTCACGAAAGCCTCTAACCTCTCGCCCAGTCTTTCGTAAAATTCAACCAGGGACGATTGGCCCTTCGATATGTCCCCGTAAACACTGAGGACCCAGAGGGATTCTCTGCTAGTTTTGTGAGACGCGTTAACTATCACCACATAGCCAGGGATTATAGTTTCTTTGTGCAAGACTTCCCATCCTGATCCTGCTTTGACCACGATTGCCACCCCGGCCCTGTGTGCCAGGCCGGATTGTTCCAAAACCTGCAACTGCCGGCTGACTGGGAGTGAGACCGTGTGTGTCTCCGTCAGAATTAATACGTCGATGTCCTCCAGGGTCAGTAAGTGTTCAACCAGGCGCATCTTAGCTTTGTCCCTGGGCGCAGACCGGGAGCCTTGCCCGCACATGTTCCAAGTGGCTAGTTTAAAGGGCTCCTCCGTCAGCACTAGGGGGGGTCTTTTGGCTCTGCCTCAGCCCCATCTGGGAACTTCCCTCCGGTCCTTTCGGGGGCCGAGGTCTGGCCTGACCCAGAGCTAGGGGGGGGCGGATCGCTGTTTGAGCCTGCAGTGCTCCGCCCGGAGGCTGCAGGGTGGGGGGTTTCGCAGTTATGGTTGTTTGTGACACTGGCAGCCTCCACACCAGCCAGGGAGGTACCCGCTGTCCCTCCACCGTCACCGTCAACCCCTCGGCTCTGAGCCGGGTAGTCAACAGCCTTTGCGGGACGTCTTGAGCTTGCGAGTTTGTAATCCATGGAGCTGTGGAGGGGGATTGCCCCGTTAGTGACCAGTCATCTCATAGTAAGGGAACGCCGGAGGGTCATGGCTAATTCCCTTCTAAGTTTTTTGTGGGAGGGGTATCGGTCAGGCAAAGCCTGGTACATTAAACGTCAAGACAGTCAATCGGGGTCTTTGGAGTACATGGTCAATTCCAGAAGCAACGAGAATAAGGGGGTTGTCAATGGGGCTCGTGAGGACAGACGGGAACAGTGGTACAATATCAGACAGGGCAGTGGGACAGCCTCGTGCCCATAACTCAGTATGCTATCTAAGGGATCTCAGCATCTACGTATCTTTCAGAACGGTTTCCAGAGCAGCGCTCAGGGTTTCCTCAGGCACTTCCTCCTCAGGCGCTTCTTCCTCGTCCTCGGGGATGTCTGCGTTCGGAGAGAGCCCTCGGAGACGCTTACTCCTTTTCGATCCCCTTGATTCAACCGACGTTTTGTCAGCCTTACCTTTGGGGCCCTTGTTACCCGCGGCCTGATTCTGTCTCTGTTTTTCCAGCGCGTGTTTGATGGTCCCTGGGACCGCGCTTACGTACGTCTCCTTGGCCGCGGCGGCACTTATCCTCGACGCTTTAGCGCTCCCTTGTTTGCTGGCTGTCTCGGCACTGGCAGCCAGGTGGACGTTACGGTCATTCCAGATCTTCCTTCTGATGGCCGAAAAGCTGTAGAAGAGAGGGACATAGGCGTCATACATTTCGGGGTCTTTGAAAACGCAGAGCGCCAGCCATGCTGCGGCTGCCGGGGAGGCGAGTCCGTCTCCGACAAGAACGTGTAGTATCGCCAGCGCAGGGTGGTGGTCGTCATTGTCTTTAAAATGCGGCCGGGGCTCTCCCAGCAAAGCCACCAGCCCGCCGAAGTCCTGTTGTGCTCGGAGGGTGCCTACAGCCTTGGTGAAGAGGGGCCGGTTCGTGTTGTAATTCCCGAGGTCATTGATGTACTTAATGAACCTTGGGGAGATCGGTCTTGGTGCAATCGCGATCGGGGTTAACTTGGGCCAGAGGGCGTCTACTTTGGGCGAGTGGGAAACTCTGTGCCGCCGGATCACGATGCAAGTTCTCCACCACTGGTTCTCAAAGGATCTTGTCGCTGGGTCGTCGTATAGGAATTCAGGCGCGTCTGTGCCTATATCTAAGACGCCTCTTCGCCGCGCGAAAGCGTAATCCATCCAGTCGCTAGTGGGGTCGTGTTTGCTATCCAGGAGGGAGAAGGACAGCATGAAATCCCCTTTGAACTGTTTGACGGTTTCTTCCACTTCCTCTATACTGGCGGTGGGGAACGCAGATAGCAGTGTTCGCCGTAGCTGTTTCATATCGGCTATCGTTTGCATCCATGCAAGCGCGGTGGGGAGGTCGTTCTCATGCTTTTCCAGTGTGATGGACAAATGTTCCTCCGTCATGTTGGGGAAGGCTGACACCATCCTCCTCAGGTTTTGAGAAAAGGGTAGATCTTCGTATGTATCCGACGTGGATTTTGTGTCGTACTGCGGTTCTTGGGTATGCGGCGTGATTCGTTCGGATGTCGGGGAATCGGGCATAGGGATGAACCAGTCATTGCTCCTTCCTTTTCCTTTAGCAGACCGTGGGGCTGGGGTAGGCAGATCGGACTCCGTGATGCCAGCAGCTGCGACAAGCGCCGCCCCTTGTAAAGGCTTAATGCTCGAGAACAGTATGGACTCCTCCTCGTTTAAGGGGACCAGGGAGGGCAGCACGGGGTTGGAAATGATGGGGAGTTGTACGCCGGAAAGAATATCGTCCCTATCTTGTTCAACCATCCTTCCCAGCGCCAGCGACGTCAGGGCGCTTTGTACGGCGGGGTGGTACGCGGTAGTCTTGTCTGGCAGGAGTGTAGTATGAGCCGGTTCGTCGCCGCTTGTCATATCGACATCGATCAGGCTATCTGGCCAGGTGTATTCCGTGGTATTTTTATCCTCGCCAAGGATCACCATAGAGGCGTAAGTAGGCTTGGGAAGGCTGATGGGAATCTCCTGTGACAGGGGTTGGGGGACCGCCGGTGGTGTGTCCTGCGTCTGCGCTGGTCCTTTGGGGGGCGGTGTATCGCTAACATGCGATATACTCTCACGGGAGTGTGGCTCGTTCTCAGGAGCGTCCAGCGTCGCTTGGAACGCTTGTAACATCGTAGGTGTAGCATCTAGGTATTAATCCAAGAAGTCAGTTCCTTCGATGACCATGTAGGCATAAATTTTTCATACAGGTAGTGGCGGCTAAGCCTGCGTTTTCCACTTGGTGCGCAGCACCTTGTGTAGGGATAGGCTTGGAGCCTGGCAGTAATGTGTCAAAGACAATGGGTTAGTACGGGGGCCTTCCCGTTCGGAGATATGCTAGTACCCACTGCTAGGTTGCGGGGAGGGGGTGCCCATCAGGTATCTGTCGTACTCGAATGACATAACCTGGTCCGAGACGGAGGCTGGCAGCCATCCTTCACGTCGGAGCAACGTCAATACGGCTGGTAGGGAACCTTTGTGGGATTTGCAGAGGAATTGTATCTTTGCCTCCGTTAGCCCCATTCCTTCCGTGATGTTCCCATGGAGCTGCAACATGAGGAATTTGACCAGGTTATCTACTACACTGTAGGGCGGGTCGTCTTGGGGGGGGAGCGCAGCGATGGACATCCTCGCGTCCTCATCCACGGATAAGGTGTCGTCGGTCGCTGCCTTTGCGCTTTCTTCGCCCACTACTGACAGGGGGGCACCTCGTGTCGGCCTTTGGGGTTTTGCCACCGGCCTAGAGGGCAAGGCCGGGACGCGGAGGGGTGTGCTAGGGACTTTGGGCATGGGGAGTTCCCACGAGGATTTCTCCAGGTGAATGATTCGCTTGGCAGCCTTTTTCTTAATGACCAAGGTTCTAGCGGGGTGGCTGATCAGGCTGTTACCTCCGACTTTCATGAAGGGGAGGGGGCATTCTTCCGTGAAGTGGTCAGTCGAGTAGCAGCACTGGCACGCATAAGGACGTCTAGCGCTCCAGGTGGGCTCGAAGTTAAGGAGGGGGGAGGACTCAGGGACCGAACCGTGTTTGTGTCCCCATGTCATAGACCAGGGCCAATACACCGCTGTGGACTCCAGTATGAACGTTCCTCTGAACTTAGAGGTAGCTCCAGCTTTTCTAACGCCCATAACGCGCCAACCCAATCTCGTATCATCCATCTCAAACTCCAGGAGCCTCTTACGCATTTGCGTATATATCGTGTCGTCGTCCGCCAGGGAACCTTTCACCACCCATTCCAGGTCTCTGGCTCTCCCAGCGGGCGCAAATCTTCGGATGACGTAAACCGCGTTCCCTTCTGCTAAACGAATGAGGTCGTATTTGAGGGCATCCTTCTCTCCATTCGAGTTACTGGGGACTGTGCAGAGCATCCAGTCCTGCCTGGGATCCATTTTCTGTAGAGCGACCGAGCAGTTCCATCTCGTGGCAAGCTTAGACCTGAGGGTGGACAACTTAGGGTCTTTAAACTGCGGGCCGAGCTGCGCCACCCTAGCTATCATGAAGTGGAACCCCGGTTTGTTGTAGACCTCCGAGAACTCTTCCCAGGTCCAACTCTTCGCGGGCTCCATAGGGTCCTCATATCTATTATTCCACCTGGACATTCCTTTCGGCACGACCTTGGCCAGCTCTTCGACCGTGTACAGCTCTAGCGGCCGAGGGAGGTACAGCTTGGAGTCCACCGGCGCCTCCATCTTGACGAAGAGGCTGTCAAGGGGAACTTTTCCTTCTACCGTCGGGAACAGGGGGGCAACTCTTTCTGCGTAATCTTGGTAGTTAGCTTCAGGCCACAGTTCCTTCGCGGAAGGGCGGTGCGGCTTCTCAGGAGGGGCTTCATCTGGGATCTCGACGAAGGAGGCATTGTCCGCGATGTCATCGCCCATCTCCGTATCCGCCGGGTTCGCTCCCCCATCCAGCATATCTACTACCTTTTCCTGGTCCTGTATCTGCTGCATCAAGTCTTTGGACACAGCGCGCGCTTGAGCCACGTCGAAGCCAGGGGTAGGGTTCTCTAAGGCCGATTCTACCTGCTTGAATTGTTCCAGCAGCGCCACCAGCTTTTCTGACTTGGCGGTCAGGGTCTCCTCGTGCATCCGCTCATCCTCCTGGATCGCGCTATACTTGGATTTCACCTTCGCTAGGATGGTAGAGAAAAACTCTGTGACAGCCGGAATGCTACCTTTTCGGTCAAAGTCCGCCTGTTTCTTCGCCTCTTTCAGCCAGGCCAACATGTCCTTCCAGGCTGGGACGGCTAAGGTGGAGGGGAAAATATCCAATTCCGCCTTCAGAGAATCCATGGTTTCGTCTAGAGGGTCAGCCAGGGCCTTTTTCCATTGTGCCGCTGGGGAGCTGGGCCGACGCTGGGCAGGAGGGGCTGCATAAGGGTGGAATGGGCCTTGTTTCTTCCTAGACTTCCCCTTTTTCCACGGTTTCGGGGTTGGGACTCCTAGAGGGACCGATGGCGCCAGCAACGATTGGGGGGGTAGAGGCACGCGCTGCTGTGGAGGGGGCGGCGGTGGCCTTACGCCGGGGTGTGCCATAGGGCGTTGAGGGTAACCTGCGTTATGTCCAGGGTGAGGTCTATGTGGCAAGTGTGCACCGACTTTCCACGATGAGACGGCTTGGAAGAGTGTGATTGCCCCCCGGACAAACCTCCCCTTCATGTGATACAGGCCCGGGCTCTGCTCCACCAGGTAGGTGCTGAATTTCTCAACTAGGGGGCTGCATAGAAGGTCAGTGACGATCGGGTAGTAGCCCAGCTCCACCGTGGCAGACGGCCAGTTGTGTTCCTGGACCGCCAGCAAGTAGCACAAACCCCGGGGGAACGATAGGTTCCGGCGGGGCTGCCAGAGGGTTGGGACATGGCGCTTGGGTTTGGGGACTTGGGCTTCCGCCTTCCTTTCTCGTGTGGCATCGCACTTCCTGAGTACGACGTCCTTCAGTGGGCAATTCGCGGCATCATATGTGGTCGGGGTAGCACTCACGGGCGTGGGCTTCTTCTTCTTTTTGGGCCTGAAAATTTTTCGTGTAGTGGGGCGGGCTTGCGTCGAACCGTGCAGGCAGTAGTTGATGATGGCGACCGCTTTTGCCTCATCCACGATGGTCGCTCCTAGGAGGGACTTGGTCTTCATGGTTTGCGCACGTAATCAATATCTGGAATCTAAAGATAGGTCGGTGGGTAAGCAAGTGCCTGTAGAAAAAATTAGTTAAGCTCGCAGGGGTATCCAGGACCCGAGCTCGCCATTTCTGCGTGGCCTGGCTAGGGCCTATCACGTCAGCATCGGGAGTCAGTTCCGACACGTCCGCGACCTTACGCCAGAGGTGTGGTGGCTGTTATTTCAGGTGGGGAAGCGTCCACCGGCGTTTAGTGTGTATGCCCGCACATTGGATGTTATCCGGGGCGGAGAGCCCGTGGGCCCCGCTGTTTCACGTCGGAACTGCAATGCGCTTTCCCCAGGTCCGCCAGCCACGGGTCAACAGCGTGGTGAGGCTTACTGGGGCGTTGGATATGTACACTGGGGCGTACGAAGACCATCCAGTGCAGGCCCAACCTGTCCTGGCGGGAGACGAAGGCTTCTATGGGTAGGACGTCTACACGCAAGTCACAGTGGGCGTGAACATGTGGGCCTGGAGAGTGAAACGTGTTGAAACGATCACAAGTCCAGACAGGGAGCGCCTTTTTTCAAGTGGGGCCAGCCACTAGTGTTTAGATGTTTTATCCTGTGGTGTATGCCGGCACCCAGGGGGGGAAGGACTCCCCCATAGGTGCGTTGTTTCAAGTGGCGCTACCCACTGACCAATTAAGGGGAGGTGTCTCCCCCAGGCTGCGATGGGCAAGCCTTGTGGACCGCCATAGCGGGGCACAGATGTTAGCCTGTGAGTGTCCGCAAGACACCCGTGTGTAGCCAGGGATTTGTCGTCCTTGTGCGTATGCTGTCCCGACGGACAGCTTATGTCACTGTCACCCCTACTCCAGGTCAGAGGGGTGCGGGCGCGCATACGGGTGGTGGCGCCCGAGCTCTGCCTATACCTAGGCTGTCATATGCCCAACCGCCATCCCGTCCTGACTAGCAAGGCTAGTGTGCGTGGACGGCGGGGACTAGACCGAGGCCTAGGCGTTTGGGGGTGGCTGGCTGTGACTGCGGTGCTAGCAAATCCACAGTGGCCAGGGGGTGGGATGTAGGGCCCCCACACTCTAAGCGGGTGGGCTTCTCCAGCCAGCCGTACGTCCATGCCTGGCATGTGGGGAGTACCCCGGGGGGTGTGAGCGCTCCTCAGCATAGGGCGCAGCCCCGAAGGACAGGTCGCCACATACATGCCTTGGGGGATGTGGGGGGCATGGACTCACAATTGTGCGCAGCATGAGAGGGTAATACGAGAATGTGAAGGGAATGTGAAGGGAATGTGAAGGGTGGTGAATGTGATGGGGGGAGGGGGTTTGACAAAGGGAGTGAACGAGTCACAATCCCCGCGGACAAAGGACGGGCTCAGGAGGGGGTCTGCGTGTGCATGGCTTGCGCGCGGAGAGCACGGTGAGCCATAATAAATCGCAGAAAAATACGTACTTCGCGTAGTGGTGTGTGCTTGCATATAGGAAGGGCGTCCGAGAGAGTGTCGTCCCATCCCACAGCCGAGGAGGTGGGGAAAGAGACCTGAGGCGTGACGAGACAGAGAAATTGCCCCGCTGGGGCACCGGCAGCGAGCTCGGTGGCCCAGGAGCAGAGCCAGAGGTCATCTGCACTCCCAGGCCTTGCGTCCATGACCACCATCAGCGAACCCGAAGGAACTTACCAGCTGGAACCAACTTGGCAGTTGTGGTCGGGTCCAACCTCCACTTCGTTCCACCTACACTATGCAATGCCACCCACTTCACCGCTTTCCACTCCACCACCTTCTGCAGTCCAGTAGCCGCATGTTTGTAAATTACACATTGTACTTAAGCTCAGACTCAATGGGGAATGTCCCTCACTTGACGTCTCAATTATAGATGTTTGTTATTGTGCGCCCTGCTTTGTTCGCATTAGAAATCCCACCCCGCTTTCTCGCCCCTCACCCCTTCGGACTTTGGACCTCAAAACCAGTGGTTCATTCCCCTGCCCTCACATGCTAACTCCCACCCACAGCACCGCCAGGCTAGCCAGCCAGACCGAAACCCTGCTTCAGTCAGCCCCCTCGGTGTCGCACCTAGTCAGAGCGCTTGTCACTGAGACAGATTGGGTGCCTGTTGTGCTTTTGGGCAGTCGCTTGGGAATTAGGTCCAACAAGCCCATAAGTCATTGTACCCACTTCCTTCCCTCCTAGCGGAGATTATATTCCCACCAGCGCGTGCGGACGAGAGGAGTACCGAATTCTGTCAGCGAATGGACTAGCCTCAAGACCCTCCCCTTTCCTTTCAGCTTCCGTTCAATTGATCTCTATCGGAGATCGGCGGAATTACCGATTCCATCGCACAAACCCTTTTGCCTTCTGCATTTCGTAATATGCCTATATAAGCTTTCCTAAATATGGCGATCACTGTAGGAGTGTGTTTATGAGGATTCTGATTTGGCTTGTGACCTTGCCATATCTGTATCATGACCAATGGTAACATCTCAGCTGATAGTAAGCTAGAAAGCAGTGTAGTCAACAATGATACCCTACTTCTGACCCCTGCTGATCATTCCCACTAGTGAAATATTAGTGTAGGCCATTCAACTTCAACAACCAATGAGCCATATGGCTTGTTACAGTACCATGTTATGAGTTTGCTATTCCGAACTGAGCCTTATCTCTACTCAGCTTTAACGGGTTATAGAGCCCTGTTGCCTGCGCATGATCCACATTCCTCGCTGAGCTCCTGGCAATCATCTCTTCCCCCTAGTTCGCTGTTATGAGTGCCAACACGACTGCCCCTGTCCTTCTGTATTCCGTCAGTACCGGCTCGGCTTATGCCGCCTTCGACAAGTTACAAGGCACCAAGAACTATGCTCAATGGAAGAAGAACATGCGTACTGTCTTACAGTCCCTTCGGCAATGGGATGTGGTTACCGGCACTGTCGTTTCCCCAGTCCCTGTAGATCCGGCTAATCCAACAGATGAGGAGACAAAGGCTGAATATGCGTTCGAAGTACGCAAATATTGTGAATTTTAAGTGGTCGAAATGTGCCCAATTGAAATGTGTCCAACTTCGCGGCCGGCCGCGGATAAGGTCCGGTGCAACTTGCCTCCCGACCACCATGGGTACTGCTCCTTCAAGCCAGTTTCGACCCCAGCAGTGGAAGAGAAACATAGTTCCCAATCTGGACTTGCACAAGCTACCGTGCGCTTGCAGGCACTCAACCTAGACGGCCTCGGGGAGGCTGTCTCCAAAGACGGGACGTTGAGCGAGGGAAATGTGCAGGAGTGGGAGTAAAAGGCCGGGAAGGTACACCCAGCGCCTGTATTTGAGTGACTATTATTGATCTTTGTGACGCACTTAGGATCCCGTCCTTGCCCTTTCGCGCATAATCCATTCGCACACGGACATCTCGGCCACGCTCCTGAAGCGAGAGGCGAGCATCGCGGATCAACACGTGTTCAATCTCACACTCCCGTATACCACCACCCCGATCACGAACCAGAGGTCCTCTGGCCGTTGCTGGCTTTTCGCATCGACGAACGTTGTGAGGTACACAGCGGCGCAGACGCTCGGTGTGGCCGACTTTCAACTCTCTCAGGTTCGGTGTTGGCGTTTCTTTCCAATTCTGACAATGGTCGGGGTATTAATGCATAGTAATCCAACGCGCAGTCGTACCTTTTCTTCTGGGACAAGCTTGAGAAATGCAATTACTACCTCGAACTTTGCATTGAGCTAGCGGAAGAGCCCCTCGACTCCCGCGTCGTCTGGCACCTGGCACAGGAGTGCGGGATAAGCGATGGTGGACAATACGAAATGGTGCGGCTCCCCACTCTGAAATACCTCTTTTCATTTACGAGTATTGAGTTGATTTACCAAAATATCTCAGGTTGCCAATCTCTTCGAGAGGTATGGCGTCGTCCCGCAGGCAGTCTTCCCCGAGTCATTCGCCTCGTCCGCCTCGGGACGCATGGACGTGCTCCTCCGGACGAAGCTCCGCGAACATGGGCTCGCTCTCCGTCGATTGCACGCAGCGTTGCGCGCCTCGCCCGAGATTTCGTCGCTGCCCTACGAAGCGGCCAACGCGGCACTGCTCGACTCCCTCCGTAAGAAGAAGGAAGAGTTTATGCAGGAAATCTACAACATCCTCACCGTCTCCCTTGGCGTTCCCCCGCTCCCCGACTGCCCGTTCACATACGAGTACAAGGACAAGAACGAAAAGGCGCACTCGTGGACTGGTACCCCACGGGAGTTCTATTTGCAGTTCAGCTCGGAGAAGTTCCCACCTACCTCGGGTGTCTCGTTGATCAACGACCCGAGGAACGAGTACGGCAAGTTGTACACGGTCGAGAAACTTGGAAACGTGTGGGGTGGTCGGGATGTCGCGTATGTCAATACGACGGTTGGGAGGATGAAGGAGGCCGTGGTTGCTGTATGTCCGATACTTGCTTCCGCTCCCCCGTGATACCTGTTTTAGCTGACTGACCCCCCTTCGCCCCACCGCAGACTCTCAAAGCCGGCCAACCACTCTTCTTCGGGTGCGACGTTGGAGAGTTCTCCAACACGCCCATGGGAATCATGGATCTCGACCTGTTCGACTACGAGCGCGCTCTGGGGGTCAAGTTTACCTCGACCAAGGCGGAGCGCCTCCAGACCGGGGAGAGTTCGATGACGCACGCTATGGTCATCACCGCCGTTCACCTCGATGCGGATGGACGGCCTGTTAGATATAAAGTTGAGAATTCGTGGGGTGAAGGGGCGGGCGACAAGGGTTTCTTCGTTATGACCGATCGGTGGTTCGACGAGTGAGTTACCACGGCCTATCTAGGGAGGGGTACATACACGGTGCTGATTGTGCTGGCAGATTTGTCTACCAAGTGGTGATTCCAAGGGTACGTGGACGAGTTACGATTGGTCAAGCTCATATTCATGTTACCACTCCTACAGTGCCTCGTAGCTAAGGATCTTATCAAGGTTCTTGATGACGGGAACGCGACCGTCCTGCCTGCTTGGGACCCAATGGTATGTCTTTCTTGTTCAAGCATTCGTTCGAGGCGGCTGAGTTTGGTTAATTTACACAGGGCTCACTCACATGAACCAATAGAAGCACCATAGAATATATTTTCATTGATACCACTCTTGTTTATCTGGCCGAATGATCTACAAGGGACGTCCTGACCATACAACACTCCGTTTCGACTCACCTGATATGCTGGAGGGTCTGGAGGATTTCCACCTTGAACGTATTAGGAGTCTGTGGGGTTCATTGAGGTTTCTTAACCTGAACTATCAGCGTTGCCTCTATGAAGGCGTCGCGCGAGTCGACGGAGACGTGAAAATACCGTGAACGTGAACGTGAACATGAGCACGCATGAGCACGGCCGCCGCTGTAGTGCTTGTCGATCCGGTCCGTGTGATGCATATGAATATCTCGCAATTTTACCGGGTCCACACGCGTGCGCGTACGTCAGCGTGCATTTCTGCGCTGTGTTGAATGTGATCGGTTGTTATCCAAGTTGCGTAATATCGGCAGCTTATATCTCACGATGCGGTGACTGTCACGGATAGGATATTCTTAGCCAGGAGGAAGTTCCTCGTCGGATACATACTCGCTTCGTGTTGAGGAGGAGCCGTCCCGCGTCCGCCACCAGCGACTAGACACCAACCGTGCGTCCGAGGGTGGGAAGACATCCCGGTTTCGGCCGGCCGTAGTGGGGTGTGGTGGAGTGTGAGGACTGAGGTGTCGTGCATGGGGAATTGGGGTTGACTGGTTGGTTCGACGTCGGCAGCGGTCATGGGTTCGCTGCTTCGGCAGGAGGCTGTGGGTGGCGGGCTGTGGGCTGTGGGGGCGTGGGGCAAGTCTAGGGTCGTGGGCGTAAGGCACGGCTCCCTAAGCACCAGCAAAAAAGCTGATTCATCAAGTCTGCTTGATTGTAAACTGTATATTAAATTATTGGCTGAGACTGAATTTCTGAACTTTGGTATAACAAAGGACACAATATCTACCTTTGTGTTCTGAATTTCCCTCGGATTTACCTTTGTTCCCTGGGCCATAATTTGACTCACAAGCAAAATTTGACCTTCTATGAATCAGTTTTTTTGCTCACTGTACATACCCTGTAATCAGTCAGCAGCATGTATGAACAATATCACAGATAATGTTCATTTCAAAGACATAGCTACAGAACATGTATTGAGAGCAGGGGGCAGGGGAGTGGGGGTGTGAAGTGGGGGGCAGTAACAAATGAGACAAGAAAAGACAATCATACAAGGCAGGCAGACAACAATGGTGCAAGTTTACACGATGATGAGATGGCTGGAAGAAAGAGGTCTGAGCTGCTGGTGTGGAGCAGTGGGGAGAGGACAAGACATACCTGAGTGACAAGCTGATGACAACAATCCAGTGCCCATAGGTCAAGGTTTGTCTCAGTTGCTGGGAAGATGTGAAGTAGCAGATGAAGAACTTACCAGAACCAGGGCAGCAAGACAACCGTCAAGACATCCACCAACTCTGTCAACAGCCAGGCAATGAGTGTGATGGATTCGGTAATTCCGATAATCTCCGACAGAGATTATACGAACAGAAGCCGAAAGGGAATGGAAAGGGGTCTTGAGGCTCGTCCGTTCGCCGACGGAATTCGGGATCTCCTCTTGTCCACACGCGCCGGCGGGAATACAATCTCTGAAGGGAAAGGAGGGGGAAGTGGGTACGACGACTTACGGGCTTGTCGGACCTAATTCCCAAGCGACTGCCCAAAAGCACAACAGGTGCCCAATCTGTCTCGGCAGCTACGCGCTCCGACTAGGTACAACTCCGAAGGGGCTGACTGAAGCGGGGGTTCGGTCCGGCTGGCTAGCCCGGCGGTGCTGTGGGTGGGAGTTAGCACGCGAGGGCGGGGGAATGAACCACGGGTCTTGAGGTCTGAAGTCTGACGGTCAAGGGCGAGCGAGCGAGCGAGCGAGGGGCATTGGGATTCTGAACAAGCAGGGCAGGGCGCACAATAACAAACGTCTATAATCGAGACGTCGAGTGAGGGACATTCCCCATCGAGTCTGAGCTTAAATACAACGTGTAATTTACAGACATGCGGCCACTGGACTGCAGGAGGTGGTGGAGTGGAAGGCGGTGAGGTGGGCGGCATCGCATAGTGTAGGTGGAACGAAGTGGAGGCGGGGGTGATGTGTAAGTGGAATCTACACAGAGGCGGTGAGGTGGAGGCTATACGAACGCGGTGGTACGGGAGTGGAAGCGAATAGGAATTAGTGGAGCGCGCAAGGCGGAGGCGGGTCTACACCATCGGAATAAGTCCAGCAGCATGCGGGAATGATACAAGCAATCGGAAACATAGTACACGAGTGGTCATCACAGGGAAAGAGTCCATAATACGAAGCACGAGTCAAGGGGAGCGGGGAAAGGAGTCGGAGGGATCAGAGGGCAGTCAGAAGAGGGATCGGAGCGATTGGGGAGAGTGGAGATCGTCGGAATAAAGGGGAAAAGGGAGGGAAAAAGGCGATATTATCGCAATGAGACACAATCAGAGAGAATGAAAGAGAGAGAGAGCAGGGCAGGGCTGAGATGACGTTGAAGGAACAGATGAGGAAGTGTGCAATCCGCCAACTGAGCTAAAACAAGAAAGATAGTCAGCAACCAGCATACAGTACTCAACCACCCACCAGCCACCCCTGCTCACTGGCCATTTGCATATAGCAGCCTAATGCACTACCCAAATTATACATAAATAAGTATTTTAGTATGTTTGAAGTTATACTCTGTCATTTCAGGTCTGCCAGTGGTGCCTCAAGGCCTGTGTGTAAGGAAAGGTGGTGTGACTGGCCACCTGAGTTTTGGATCTGCTCTAGCACTGCGCAGAGCTCTCACTAACTTCAGACCACAAGTGTAACCAGCTAATTATACTACAAGGAGTATATGACTTAACTGTGGCACTGATATATAGAGCTGATTGTGATATATTCCACCTGCCATCTCTGTGTAGCATGCCATTACTGGTTCATAGAAGCCAAAGATCCTGAAAACATCACCCTTCCAGCTCAGGCTACTGCTAATCCACCACCTATGATCTCCCGACCCCATTATTGCACAACCTGAGCAATTAGTCAATGAGAATGCTCTGGTTGATGATGATGTGAATGATGCTGTATATGTAGATATAGAGCAGAATTGGACTTTATAATAATACTTCTATTAATTTTGACTAGATATGAGTGAGTTTCTGTGCCCAATGTACCCCCAAAGCAAAGTGGCCAGTGAGTGGTACACCTGCCTCCCGCCTGATTCACCATTTGACTTGTTTTCAGCATTTCCACTCAGCACCATGACAATAGATAGTAGTTATAACATAGGGAAGTTTATTTATTTGGAGTATTTCTAATTACAAGCTGATTTGAGTGGCAGGGGGGCTGTGGGAATCTTAGTGGCCAGTGAGTGGTTGAGTACAGTAAATAAGTAGAGAAAAAAAAGGGGACGAACGAGGATCAAGACGTGCGTTTGAACCAACGAGACAAGAGGCTGCAGAAAACAAGCAAACAGAAGACGAGCGAGGAGAAAGGACAGTGTTGGGGGGGGGGAGAGAGGGGGGCGCTCAGTTGGTGGCGATGCCGCAGAACTCAGCGAAGGGATACTTGGCGCGGATGAGCTCGATGACGTAGTAG
>Ga0307515_10007269_pt1 | contig 21931 bp, 30 predicted proteins | sample 17_EM_MG_FD_194513 | JGI IMG/M metagenome (GOLD analysis project Ga0307515, IMG submission 194513) | Populus trichocarpa ectomycorrhiza microbial communities from riparian zone in the Pacific Northwest, United States - 17_EM | ecosystem: Host-associated > Plants > Roots > Unclassified | place...
CACCCTTTTCTTTCGTGCTGGTGTCCCCACTCACTTCCACACACAATATTTATTCCTACGTACATCTTTAAAAGCCTCGCTTAGCCCATACGGTTGCCTGGGATTTTTTGAGGATTTTTTTGGGATTCTTTGGTGTTTGTCCGAGCAAATTTGACCGCTTCTCGGGAGGTCGGTCCCAATCCGAACATTTTCCCCAAACCCCCTGGTTTTGTGTCCGATCTTTTTTCCAAGTCGGTCCAACCAACCTCCCCCCCTATTTTCGGGGGTCCTTATGAAGTGTAGAGAACTGATTGAGACTGGGTGAACCGAAAAGAATTTGCAAGAAAGCTAATAGGTGGGATGGTGGGTAATAAACGACAAAGCAGTAAGTTATGTAGGTGGATCGAACTCTGAATGTTGCCAAGGAGTGTAGTCTTTATGCATTCGATGACAAACATGAAAGGTGAAGTGGAGGAAGGAAACAGAGTGCAACCCATGGACGTGATATGGAGTATTAAAATTCCATAGCATCCGGATCGCCCCCATCTTCGACGTCGTCGTCCACAGCTTGACGCTTGTCAAACCTACGTCACGTGTATAACACACGGAAGTTGAGCGACACGAGCCCGGGTTTTGGAAGAGCGAAACACCGCACCTCGCCGTTTCCTCCTCATCGTCGTCAAATTCACGCTTCCGCCTTGAGGTCGACCGATCGATCTGTGGAGCGGGATGCTGGGCGACCGCAACGCTGGCCTTGTATATCGGTTCGTACTCCTACGCAAAAAAATCCATTGGTGTTATTCTTCAAATCTCTGGCCAAGCCCGCGCTTGGCCGGACGGAGTATTTCTCCCACCCGAGCGGAGTGCGGGGCTGAGATGAATGACGAACCTTGATCTGGGTGATGAAACCGCTATTGGGAGAGATGCAATACCTGCGATTCTGGACGTAATGCAGAGCATCTTCCCACGAGATCTGGAAGTGTTGCATGACGAACATGATCACGAAGGCCGGCGAGGACGAGATTCCGCCTGAAACTCGTGTCAGACTGAAGGAACGAGAGGGGTAAGGGAGCGTATAGCATGACAACGGGGATAGCCATGAGGGGCTGAACGGGAATGAAGACGCCGCGTTCATTGAATGGGCGCTTAACACTGATGGTTGGAAAGGCAGGGCCGCGCACCGTTGCAATGAACCAGAACGCGTCCTCCGCCCAGGATGGCATTATCGATAAACCCCTTAGCCCTATAATCAAACAAAATCCTTTCAATCGCACACAAGTAGACGTCGGGGAACAGAGTCACGGAAATGATCCTCACGCTGGAAAGTACCGAATGAGATTCTGTTCCTCCGAGTCCGCAAGATCTACGACCATGTATTTGAAGATATCCGGGAACCGTGGTTTAACCGAAAACGCCTCTTTCGCGTCTCGAATGCACACCCTTTGGAAAGAGCGAGGACGTGTCCCACTAAATTAGTCACCCCGATCGCGAGTTGGAGGGGGATGTGAGGGAACGAACATACACATGAGTGATTCCGAGCCCTTGAAGGATATCCAAAGACTTTGCGGCTTGCAGCGGACCTAGGATGAGACCAGGGAGGATTTCTTGACACTCTCTGCGCATTTCGTATCTGTCATCGTTCGCCGAGGGGGTGGGTGGTCGCCGTGAGTGATTGGGAACCACCAATCTGATGAAAGGAGGGGTAACGCGTACTTCCACTCGACGTCTTGGGGACCCTGTATGAGCTCCCGGAGCTGTTCCTCGGTCATCGTCTGAGACGTCGTCATCGCACGTTCCAGTAAAGGTCGCGGGAATTAGACTTCGACGGGATGGGTGCTAAAGGGAGGAGCGAGAGAGCGGGTCACATGTGACCCAACCCCTCCCTCTCCTCCAAGTCGAAACCAGTGCTGGGGTCCCCACCATGGATGACGACGAAGATGCCCCGTGCGTGCGTTTTGGGTTTTGTGGGTATCTCAGAGTGCCTGATTACATCCAGGACTTTGCTTGAAAGAGAGAAGAGAGTGCCAGTAACGATCATCTCTGGATTTCTTGGAGCCGGAAAATCGACGCTCGTAAAGTCCGCTGGATTGGTCGTCTTCACTCTCTGTTCTCGTTTAATGACGCCAGATTACCCCAGGCGAGTGTTAACAGAGAGGCACGGATACCGAATAGCTGTGATCATGAACGAGTTTGGAGACACGGCTGTAAGTTTTCCCGAGAGCTTTGGAAGGGTTACGTACCCCAGTACTTATCCGTGGAGAAACTTTACATAGGACATCGAAGGTATTCCAAGACACTCCGAGGACACCCGGGACAAACTCACAAACCAACAGCAAAGACGATAAACGTTTCTTCGGATTCTCAACAGTCGGAAGAGTTCCTCGAACTTGCAAACGGATGTTTGTGTTGCAGTATCAAGGATAGCGGGGTCGCTGCTATTGAAAACCTCATGAAGAGGAAGGGCGCCTTCGATTATATTCTTTTGGAAACTACTGGACTTGGTGACCCAGGTAGATCTTCGGATTTTGACTGCGCGGCGGATCATGTGCACTGATTTCGATTGGGTCGTTGAGGTCCAATCGCGGGAATGTTCTGGCACAACGAAGAATACTCAATGGGTCTTGGAAAGGACATCTACCTAGATGGGGTGGTGTGCCTCGTAGATGCGGTATATGGCCAACGGGTGGGCGTTTATTCTGTGTCACCGCCGGTATGAAGGGGATTGAATCCGTTCTGTCTTATAGCAAATCGAAGAAGATTACGCCAGTGAGGGAGAAGGAGAGAGCGTCAGGTGGGGATTCAAGGGTTTGAAGGTTGATCCTGAACTCACTGGGGTCTCTCCCAGGCAGGTAGCGTGTTCGGATGTGATCCTCATCAACAAGGTCGACTTGGCTCCAGAAACCCAAATATCCACCCTAGAAGGCATCGTTCACGGAATCAATCCATTGGCTACCACGCATCGGACGACTCAGTCGAGTATTGACCTCGGGTTGGTGATGAATCTGGGTGCATACGCATCTCGTATACCACCCACTTCCACTCCAGAGATATACCACCACCATGACCACGTGGACGGAAAGTGTCCAGACCCTGAATCTCACCCAAGGTCGACACATTACACGATCCGAGGGATCTCTAGTATCCTTGTACCCGTACCGGTTTTACCCGCTGCACAGGTAGAGATCCTGGACGAATGGATACGATCGGTCCTTTGGGAACACAAGCTACCGAACGAGGAGGATGCGGAGGGCCTCGACGTGCTGAGGTGCAAAGGAATGTTCAGAACTGACGCGGGTGAAGTTTACGTTTTGCAGGGTGTTAGGGAGATGTATGATCTCTCTCTCACTGAATCGACGGAGGATTCAGATGGCGCTGGGGAGATTGGGAAGCTTGTTTTCATAGGTAAAGGTCTGGACGACAGAGTGCGGACTAGTTTGGAGGCGACAGTACGGGTTTAAACCGGTCCACGGAGTCGCCAGATAGTTCTCCATGAGGAGTTTATATATATATCAACAGAGTACAAGAACATGACGCGGCTGGGGGGGGGGGTCCCCAATGTTTGCTAAATGTGTGAAAAGGGAACAAAAGGTGGAGCAATGGGAAGTGGGGAGGTGGGGGGCGTTGTGGTCGTGATACATACGGCACCAAAATCAAAATGTAAAGGGAAAAAAACTCGTGAACATATTAAATAAGTAACTTAGGGGGATGGTAACGTTAAAAATCAAAAGAAGAACTACATGTGTTTGATAGCTTTCCAGCACCCGCTGAGTGGAGTATGCTGTGTGGATGTTGGCCGACGGATCAGCCTCGTCCAACTACCTAAATACGATCGCCAGGCATGAGAAAGGATATCGATAATGGTGGAAAATTTCAGATATGCGTGAAACATAGAGGACACCATAGTCGAGAAATAACCAATCGGAGGCAGGGAAAGGACAGACAGAACACGATGGACAATTTGCGGGGGCCGAGTGCTAATTCGGGCGCTTGGGGACGGGCGGAAAATGATCCCTTTCGATGAGCGCCACGACTTCCCCGACTTTCATGCGGCGAGACGGCACATCATGCCAACACGCCTTAACCATCTTCCACATCCGGTCAGAAAGCCCAGCGTGGCCGGGTCGAGGCGGACGATCGCCCTCCGACACTCGTTGGACGACGGTAACGTCAAGGTCCCCAGGGAACGGATCGTTTCCCGAAAAGATCTGAGATGTGATGAGGCTTGTGGTAAGCTAATCGTGATCGAAGATTGCGATGGAAAATAGTTCCCACCTGCCAGGCGAGCATCCCGAACGCGTACATGTCGCTGGCTTTTGTGATTTGGATGGTAGGCTCCCCGCGTCTATGAGGGCGCATCAATTCTGGAGCGCTGCCGCGGTGGAAACCCGCTACGTCACGCTCGTCGGACCATAAATCGGGACGAGTGATCATGTAGGAAGAACTGAAGCGCGCGATGCGGGGGCTACCATCGGGGTCGATCAAGATGTTCTCCTGTGAGGATGTGAGCCTACGGTGTTTTTGGGAACATTGAACCAGTGATAAACTTACTGGGCCGAGATGGCCGTGAACGATCCCCCGATCATGCAGGTACTCCAGCCCGCGGGCGATTCCCTGGATCTAACATTGGGAATAAAGATCAGGAAGATCGCGGTCGAGTTTTTACACTAAACGACGGACCAGCTTTAGCCTGTCGGTTTTGGGGTTCTTGCAGAGGTATTCGTTGAGGCCGACATAGCCAGCAGTGCCGAAGACGAGAGTAAAAGGGTGGTTTGGGGTTGGATTAATCCCGACGAACGGGACGATGTTCGGATGGGAGAGCTGGGAGCATGCCGACACCTCTCTGAGGTATCTCTAAAACGGGACGTAAGCCATGCGGTGCGTGAAGAATTTTCGTTTCTTACCCGGAAAATATGTTCAACCTCACCGGTTTCGTAACATCTGTAGGCCACTTGGATGACCCTGTGACCGTTAAGAGTCCCGTCCCAGATGTCCGCGAAACCTTCGGCGCCGATTGGGGTGTCACCAATCACCTTCACTTCACCCGGTTTGAGTAAAGTGCAAGTGGATGGGAAGAGCGGACGCAGTTGTCGGACCGTCTCTGAGTAGCGCTCGTATGGCAAGTTTTTGTCAATTAGTGGAACTGGCGGAGGGTTGGATGGCGACAGGTAAGCCGTGTTCTTTGATTGGGATGAACAACAAGAGAACCGGCGGACAGCGTCGGCGATGCGGACCACGAGGGATTTGGAGAGAGGGAGAACCTGCAGCCCTCTCATGACAATATGCAGCGGATTCGGAGGTTGCGGAAGACTTTCAAAAGTGGAGGTCAATACCTGCTTTAAGTATTTGTTGTCGTAGCACGATGAGGATCCCCTACCTCACCTCCCCCTCACTCTTCACCTGCGTCGGTTCATCGCCTATGGTCCGGTGTCCTTTAAGTTCAATGGAAAACCCATCGTTCTGTACCGTCACCCGAATTCCGGAGGGTCGTCGGGAGCCCATTAGGGGCTGTATACGCCCGAACAACAATAGAAACCCCCAGGCGCTGTAACAATCCATTCACCATTTTACGTCTTGTCCTTCATTATGTGCAAGTGGGGGCGAAGATCTTCACATGACTTTCGGAGCTCCACAGTCCGCGTTAGTGAGCGGTTGGGTATTAATGGGATATGCGCTCTCCAGGCCGGGGCCTCGGCATGATTTTTGGTTGGGATCCCCGTGTGGACCTTCCAAAGGCTGGTCGCCCGGCAGCGAGACGCATGGCACTGCAGGGCAGCAGTCCCCACTCGACGTAAGGGCAACACGTGGACTGTGGGCGTTAACGTCGTGTCCTGAGCTCGTCGTGGATTAATGCCTGATGGACCCTGGCTGCGGACCAAAGTGTTTCCGGTCGTCTGGAGTGCGGGTGGTGCATCAGGACTTCAGATAATATAGCGGCTCTGACGCACCCAACGGTTCAGAAATCATCATAGCGTGGGGATCTGTTGGGGACATTCCCCAGCAGACCCTGAAGAGTGAATCATCATGCTTTGGGGTTATGAACGCTGACCAATACCGCCTCGATAATCAGTAGAGGCGAATGCAATTCTGCTTGGTACCGAGATACTCTCAAGGTTACACTCCTTGGAAAACTAGAGGAATGAACATAAGTATCGTTAGCAATTCACCGACGAGCCGAACATAATGATCAGATATTTGGGGCACTCATCCATGGTGTTCTGGAAGAAGTTCTACGATGAAGAGAGAGATAAAAAGTCGAGACCTCCTGCACTAGATTGCACACTCGCGTGTTGCATGTGGACGCTCTGGAACCTTGCGTTGATACGCGTGGGATTCCACGGAGAAGGACTGCACGTGCCCTCGGTTCCGCCCAGGTCAAAGTGCTCCGATCACACGGAGCGTCAAGATCAGTCACACTCAGAGCCGGTCCAATCTTCCGGCTGGGACTCAAAACTTCGAGTCTTGCGCTTCATCTCCCACTCTTCCAGGTTATCACTCTAGCGCGATGGCGGATACGTTGGAGCAAGCAGCTGATGCTCTCTTGGTCAGGAATGTGACCACGATTGGTCATGTGGACCATGGGAAGACAACACTTATGGACGCGCTTCTGGCCGCAAATAATATCATCTCCTCCAGAATGGCCGGGAAAATCAGATACCTCGACAGCAGGGAGGACGAGCAACAACGAGGTATTACCATGGAGAGTTCTGCGGTTTCACTGAGGTTCAAGGTCCTCGGTCCGCAATCCGCACCGGGATCTGGTCCTGCTGGTGCGTAATCCTGCAAGCTCAGTCAGTCCGATTAGGATAATGAGCAATTTTAGAAAGCTCGAAAACTTACGTTATCAATATGATCGACACCCCTGGGCACGTCGATTTCTCGAGCGAGGTTTCTACAGCGTCGCGATTATGTGACGGGGCACTTGTCCTCGTGGATGTAGTAGAAGGCGTTTGCACGCAGGTTCGCGTACCGTCCTCCGTTAACTGCCAAAACTAACCTCTGTCTTGGGTTAGACCATAGCCGTTCTCCGTCAAGCATGGCTAGACCGTCTCCGACCGATCCTCGTCATCAACAAATTCGACCGTCTCATCACCGAGCTGAAACTCTCCCCGATCGAGGCATACCACCATCTTTCCCAACTTATTGAACAAGTAAATGCGGTGATGGGTAGCTTCTTCGCAGGGGAGAGGACGGAGGACGATCTGAGGTGGAGGGAGGAGCGCGAGCGGAGATTGGCGGTAAAGAAGGAAGCAATGGCCGATGAGGCTGCCGCGGATGCCGCCGCTACCCCAAGCGGAAGCGTAAACGGTGACGCCGCTCCAGACGCTGAAGCAGACGGCAATGACGAATACCAAGAGAGGGATGACGAGGATATCTATTTCGCTCCGGAAAAGGGCAATGTCGTCTTCGCCTCCGCGATCGACGGTTGGGGCTTCCGGATCGGCAAATTCGCACAGTTATATGCGAGTAAACTCGGGATTAGGGAGGCCGGTTTCAAGCGCGTGTTATGGGGAGACTTTTACCTGGATACCAAGACAAAGCGGGTCATCAACCACAAACAACTCAAAGGGAGGAACTTAAAGCCCTTGTTCGTGCAGTTCATCCTGGAGAATATTTGGGCGGTATACGATGCTATTTTATTGAACCCGTATGTGTGTTTTGTTCTACAAGCAGACTCTGTGTCTTAACAGTTTGTACTAGGAACCCCGATAAGGTGTCGAAAATCGTCACTACGTTGAACCTCAAGATTCTGCCAAGGGAGCTCAAATCAAAGGATACTAGGAACCTTCTCCAGCTCATCTTCTCTCAATGGCTATCACTTTCCACTTGCATCATACAAGCTACGATCGACATTATCCCGCCCCCATCTTCCGCACAACTCACCCGGATCCCAAAAATCTTGTATCCTGACTTACTTGAACCCACCATCGCCCCCAAGAATAAGCTAGAGAAGGACCTTTGGAGCTGCGATGATGGAGAGGAGGCCTTCGTGATTGGATACGTGAGCAAGATGTTCGCCGTACCCATTAAGGAGCTTCCGGAGAACAAGAAGGCTGCGGTGACTGCTGAGCAAATGCGAGCCAACGCCAAGGCGGCAAGGGAGAGAGTCGCTGCTGCCGCACTCGCCGCCACAGTCGAAACCACTAGCGAGTCACCAAGCATCCCGGCAGAAGCTTCCAACGGTCAAGGGGACGACCTGGAGGGGGAGGAGAAAGAGGAGATCAATGAAGACGAGGACGTCCTTCTCGGCTTTGCTCGAATATACTCTGGCACTATCAGAGTTGGGTCGAAGCTCTTGTGCGTTCTACCAAAGTATAACAACAACTTCCCTCCTACCCATCCCCGAAACGTCTCACACGCCACCAAGACGATGGTGGAGGGACTGTATACGATGATGGGTAAGGATCTAGTCCGAGTCGACAGCGTTCCAGCCGGGAACGTCTTCGCGATCAGGGGATTAGAGGGTAAAGTCATGAGAAGCGTGACTATATGTGCTCCAAGTCATCAAGGGCTAGTGGACGGGGAAGTTGAGGGAGGAAATACTGAATATGTCCTCAATTTGGGTGGGGTTTTGCGACCGGTAATGCTTTTTCCAGTCTTCTATTTATCGGTGAGGCTAAAAGCAGCTTTACATAGGTGTATCCAATTGTCAGGGTGGCTTTGGAACCACGAGTGCCGGTGGACATGCAAAAACTTGTCAAGGGGTTGAAGCTTTTGAGCCAAGCAGACCCGTGTGTCGAAACCTTCCAGCAACAGACGGGAGAACATGTCATTTTGACTGCTGGAGAATTGCATCTCGAGGTTTGTTCGTTACTTTACTTTACTCGGCTAGAGCTAAGCCATTTCTGCACGACAGAGGTGCCTGAAAGACCTACGAGAAAGGTTCGCAAAGGTAGAGATTCAAGCTTCGAAACCAATCGTCCCATTCCGAGAGACAGCGGTCAAAGCGACGGGTAAGCCCTTCCCCAGCCCCCTCACCCTCGTCCCGGACTCAGACTGAGGGTGTCTATCAGAAATGGCTCCCCCGAAGTACTCTTCGAAACGTGGCCTGGTGAATAGTTCAAGTACCCAAGGTCTCGTCAAGTTCTCGATCCGTGCCGCCCCCCTACCGAAATCCTTGCTCGATTTCGTCCTAGATAATATTTCCATATTGAAGAAGCTTCAACGGGAACGAAGGAATGCGTTGTCGGGTTCTGTGGAAGATGACGATGATGCTGACCGCGAGCGTTTACACGAAGATTCCGGGGAGACGTTTAGGAAACCCACCGTCCGCCCAGACCAGTTCTGGTCTACTCTGGAGGAGGTTTGTAACAAGGCGGGCGGGGATTGGGATGAGCGTGTCGTTGATAGGATATGGGCCTTTGGACCCCATAAAGCCGGTGGATGCTTGCTTGTCGATGCTAGGAAGGACGTCAAGACTCCGAATTCGTATACCCCTCCCTTCTTCGGTTTGATCGTTCTGACCTTTTTTTCTTTGTGTCAGGTTACGAAAGAGGTTAGATCGAACGAAAGCAACCGATGCGTCCTTGGAGGCTTTGAACATCAACGAGGATGGTGTTGCGGGGGATGAACTGGGTCATGATTTCGATCACCATGTCGAGACCGGATTCCAACTGGCCACTTTCCAAGGACCTTTATGCTCCGAACCCGTAGAGGGAATGGCTTACTTCCTCGAATCGTTTGAAGTGGCCTCTGAAGAGACGAAATCGGAGACAGGGGGTACGTGATTGTCAATTCTCCCCCCAGATCTTGTGAGGGATGGCGGACTGAGACGTTCATTGACAGCGCAACCGAATTACGCACAAGTCTCGGGGTCGCTCATGACCGCCGTACGGGACGCCTGCAGAAATGGGTTACTTGACTGGTCACCGAGGTTGATGTTGGCTATGTATTCGTGTGATATCCAAGCTGCGAGTGTGTCCTCCTCACGCTCTGGTCGCGATTATCTCCACACAATCTTGTCAATTAACATACCTCGTCTTTCTTTTCAGCGGACGTTCTCGGAAAAGTGTATGGAGTCGTCGCAAAGCGAAGAGGTCGCATCGTGTCCGAAGAGATGAAAGAAGGCACTTCGTTCTTTACTGTGTCTGCCTTGCTCCCTGTCGCGGAGAGTTTCGGTTTTGCGGACGGTATGCGGCGTTTTGTTCGCAGGGGGGAAAAGGTCGATTTCTTGGTTGCTGATACTTTTTTCACTTTCAGATATCAGGAAGCGAACGTCGGGAGCTGCGAGTCCCCAGTTGATCTTCAGTGGGTGAGTAATCACTCTGATACAATGCAGCAGTAGTGACTGAGTATTTTCCTCAGGTACGAAATGCTAGACCTAGATCCCTTCTGGGTGCCCACAACCGAGGAAGAACTCGAGGATTTGGGGGAGAAAGCCGACCGAGAAAATGTCGCCAAAGCGTACGTGGACAGCGTTCGAGAACGCAAGGGTCTCTTCGTCGATCGCAAGATTGTGGAGTTCGCTGAGAAACAGAGGACTCTCAAGCGGTAAATTCGTATCCGCGCACGGCGCGTGGCGTGCGTCGAAGTGTAGCGTGCGTGCGACAATGACATAGATTACATCGTAATAAAGTAGTAGCTCTGCTCGTAGTTAGAACCTACATGGAAAAAAAACAGAGTTTAGTGTACACCAAGACTTCTCTTCAAGATAAAATTTACAAGATGGAGATGGTGGAGGGGGAGGGTGTCCGAGCGGATGCGCGAGGAAATGACCGACTGACTGCGCATGGATGGATAGTAATGAATAAATAAGAAAAAAAAATCAGTTGTAAATTTGGAGCGGCATAAGTCTGTCCGCGTTGAAGAGGAAATTGTTCGCGATGTCCTCTCCTTCCAAGAATCGTGTTGGGTATATGACTGATTGGGGGCATCAGCAAAACGTTCACATACAGGGGACTTGGAAATAGAGAATATTACCCAGGTGACCACGCAACTCCCCTAACAACTTCTCCATCTCCTCCCGTTCCCATGCCTCGAAAGGCTCCTGATCAGGCCTAGCCGGTTTCTTCTTCTCCTTTTCTTTGTCACTGGCCATATTGGTCGTGGACGGTTGACGGACGAGGTTCTCCTTCCCGGGCTCGCTGTCCACTTTCAACTTCTCGTTGTTCTGGGTCTGTTCGAGGTTCTCCGTAGACTTGTGGGATTCTGGGGCTTGCTCATCTCCCACTTCAGATGGCACGCGTCCGACAACATCAGCGTTACTGTCCTTTGCCTGGGGGGGCCGGTAAGTGAATGAAACAAGGCGTCACAAACAGTGTGCCCCTACCGGTTTGTTAAGACGCTCGTGGTGAAGTATGAAATCCTTGTACTGTTTCCAGGTGGTGACGAGATCGTCAGGGACGACATGGAAGACCTTGCGATAGATCTCGGTCTAATCGGGGTGAAAGAGATCTCAGCGATCATCAGCAACATAATTTACTAGGATTGACCCACGTTATGAACAGCGCACGCTATCCAAACCTTCTTCCAAAATTCGTCCGAAATCGGGTCCTCGAATCCATGCGGATCGACCTTCGGTGTAGGCGTCGGGAGGGTCCAAACTTTTGGATTAAACTTGGTCGAAACGTGTTTCCGAATTTCCGCGCGCGCGTGAACGGCCTTTTCCTCCGTCTCTGAAGCGTCGTTCTTGCCAGACACAGCGTGAGGGGGTTGGTCGTCTGTCTTCGAGTCCCTGGAGGCGTCTGCGGGGGCACCGTAGAGTTCTCCGTCCCCAAGCCGGGCTTCGGGGTTTGCAGAAGACGCTGAAGGTTCCCTGGATGACTTGACGGATCTTGGCGCCTTGTTCCGGTCCCGCTTCGTATCCAAAACCTGCAAATCACCGTTTGCCTTGGAATCCTGAGTCTTGGGCTCCACGGAACTTGCGTTCTCCCGAGACTCCAGACCATTCCCGCCTTGTGGCTCCTGCTTTGTATTCGGGTCTCCGTTCCCACCTTTTCTCTCACCGGAAGATCCGCCGTCCTCAGGGATCGAGTCCAGACATTCCATGACAACCTTTTCCTCCATCGTAGGAACGATGGAGCTAGGGAACCCGTGGACATTCTCATGATCTCGTGACTCCATCGTACGTTCCTCTCCCAACGATTTGTCGCCAGCATTGGACACGAGAGGTTCCTGGTCATTGTTCTCCCCCGTAACTTTGCGAATCGCCTTGCCAGCCTCGGTATGAATGACATCTCCCAAAGCGTGAGCAGCTTCACATAAACCATTCGTCAGCCTGAAAAATGCAGTAACTTGTACTCGCGAAGGCATACCTTGACCAACGACAGAACCCCTGATGTGAGTGAGATCATGTTTATCATCCTCCTCCTGATCAGGGTCCCAGGGCTCTTGTTCATACGCCGATTTCTGTGGCTTCGAAGCCATCAGATCCGCCTCGTCCATAGAATCGACGTCAACCCCAAGGTGTTCCCTCATCAACCTAACTCGCAAGCTATGCGCGAAGCGACCAACTTTGAACGGTTTGCCCGCCATGGTGCTAAGAAAGCACATAAGCATCGGTCGTCCAAATACGAGCCTAGCGCATACCCATCGATCATGTCCGTGTCTCGAATCACGGCGGCCAACTCTGAATCACGATCTCCTCGTTGAGACCGCTCATTGATGTTAGCACTACCGATGATAGCCAACCTGTCGTCCACGATGCAAATCTTCGCATGGATGTACACCTGTTCCGAGGTCAAGACATTCCCGCGCAATTTTGCCCAGTTACGAAGTGAGAAGACCGAGATGTAATCGGATGGCTGGGGCGAATGTAAGTTCACCAACAAAAAATTCAAGCTCCTCATGTGCTCACATCGATGCCCTCCTTTCTCAACCTACCGAAGATCGAGTTCGGTCCCCTGCAAATCGTCCTGTTCTGACACTCCAGAATAATACGGATCTAAGGTCCGTCAGCAACGTGGCAAAAAAACCCTGGAACAGCGGCGTGCTCACCGAACTCGCGTCGCTATGATCGATGGTGAAGGGGAAGCCAGGCAGCACGGGAATGACGATGCAGCATTTCCATGGGGTCCCTTCTTGGTGTGCCCTGATCGCCCGATGGACGATCGCGTCGCCAATCCTATTCTCCACTTTCACATCACCCACGACGGTCCTAGCAACCCCGCCCGAAAAATGAGCAAACCACAAGGTCAAGTCGCGTGGACAAAGGGAAAATGGATGGGAGCCACGTGGGAACGAACGGGACTCACGAGGTGATGAAGAACTGGTTCTCGATGTACACGAAATGTTCCGAGAGTTGGATCGCTACAAAAGGAGTCACGAGTTGAATATTAAATCGAGGCCAATTGGGTAAAGCCGACCTTTCAAATAGGCGTTCTGAATCGAGTGTTCGATCCTATCAGGTGTACCCAACGACCAGGGCCCAGCAGATCTCACGATCTGCATCTCACAGGTCCCTGTAAGTCCCATAGAATTCAACTCTCCGGGTTTGAACTCGGGCGGAGGTAAAAGACACGGCATCGCGCGGGAGTGATTCTATGGTGTAGCCTTACTTCAATCACCGTGACGAGCTGAAGGCGGAGGGGGGTGCATTACCTTGATACGAAGGAGGTGGTTCCACCGTTCAGTGAAGTGACGGGCGAGATCTCGAGCGGGTTGCCCGACGACTTGCATCCCAACATCGTGCCAAGGCATCCGGGGTACCCTACTCCTATCATACATATCCTCTTCAGGTTTGTTTAGAGTGTGGAAGTCCGCAACACGGGCGTTGCTGTAATCCTTGCCTGTAACGCACAACGTTCAATCCTACCACAAACATGACACCAAAATCCGTGAACTAACCCGGCCAAACCTGTTCGCTGGCTTCGAAGTCCAACCCATCGGGGTCATCGATAAGAACGTGCTGTGGGGTGTCCCACCGACCGAAACACATGTCAAGTCCACCCATGAACGCGATAGCTAAGTCAATTACGCATAGTTTCTCGTGCTAAAGAACGGATAGTCAGTCTATATCGGAGAGACGAACTAAGAGTTTCATACGTGAGCCCAGTAAAACGTTCCTGTCTGGAAGTGGCTAGGAGAACGCTGAACCATGATATTCTCTCCATGTAGATTCATCAAGCGTTGTTTTGTGTAACTGTACCGAAGGGGTCAGGAAAATTCGGAGGGCGAGAAGGGAAACAACACATACCCACTATCCGTTGGGGTCGTTCTGCTCGAAACCTCGTGACTGCACGGGATGCGTTAGTCTGTACACCAGGGGCACGCCGAAGCGAGGAATCCGTACTAAAGGATAATGTATATCTTTACTCCCTCTTGAGCCTTCCTCTGGAGCAACCTATCAAGTCGGTATCTCTCTTTCCCGGGCCGACGCAACTGGAGTTCTAGAAAGGGCCCAAACATATCAGAAAACGAGCCCAGGATATAAGAGTGGGTTGAATTACCCGGGGACAACCACCAATCATGGATGTAAATCGACTCTTTCGCGAGTAATATTGCACGGGAGAGGTTCCAGAAATAATCACGCTGATCGCCAACCGTGTTGGTTTTGAGAGGGAGCAGATATCGGGACAACAACTCACCCCATCAACCAACCACTGCGCAGCGACGTTCATCCGGATTGGAGCGAAGCTATCGAACCTACTCCTCCTGGTAAAATGACACGTTGCGGCAGCTTTCTCAAGGGCAGCGATCCACTGTAACATCTGCCTTTCGTTCTTCGCGCTGATCCTGAGTTTCATCTGGCCGTTTTTGATGTAAAACGTGTGCTTGGATACCTCGTCGCGGGATTTATTCTTCGAGGGGTGAAGGTGGTCGTGGTTCTCGTCCGGGTCAAGAAGGGGGTTTGTGTTCGTCGATGGATCAAGGATCGGAGTCGGGGGTCGTTCGGAATGTGACGAGGCCGTCGATACAGTGGAAGCGGTATCATCTGTAGGAACTCTGGGAGGCCCTCCTAGACCGGAACCGGAGGGTCTGGATGGCACTTCTGAACCCGGGGCTTTCTTCCGTTTGAAAACGTTTGACATCTTGCTCCTGATCGACCCCAGGGTTGACATACAGTCAACATCTCCGGATGGTGCAAGGTGGACGTTGTCTATGTCATTCTCCCCTCGGTGCCGGTGAGGCAAGCGGTCTACCTCTTTATCTTTGCCCTTACTCGCCTTCTTCTCGTCATCGTCGCTACCGTCCCTGAGTAGGTGAAGCCCTTGACGGTAGTACCTCGTCGGGCGCTCAATCTCGAAGTCGGAGTCAAAGAGGAAGACATCGAACACTGCCAGCTGTTCGGGGTGGATAAGTTCATGCAATACGCTGGTGAGGGTGCTAAGGCTTACCTCTCCAAGTTCCTCGGACATGACCAAATAACTCTCCCTGACCGCACACCATTTCTGCGAGTGCCTTGTCCTCCTGCTTGCAGACTTAGACCCGAGGCCAACTCCCTTGCTGATCTCCAGGTGAAGGAACCCGGCCTTGTACTGAACGCCGCCGGATTGGGCGAGGGTGATGGAAAGAGCACTGGTTTCCAAGAAGGCAGCCAGCCTGTTCACCGTCGAGTGAAACATCTAAACGACCGGATTTAGGGACGGGGTAGGCGAAGGGGGGAAGGGTATTACCACTGAACGTATGAGTCCAACTAGATAGTTTTCGAGAACTTCCCGTTGCATCCGAGCGAATTCCGCATGTCCAACTTTATTGCCTTTCTCCCTCCCTTCCTTCTTCAGGAACTTGAGGTACGGTAAGCCTGGAGAAAAACCCAGGTAAGTCCGATTACCTCGGCAAATGGGGTTGCCTGCTTACTCGTTTTCGGAAACTCGGGCAGAGCCCCGATATTCCGATTATATGCGTTCGAAAACGTGTAGTGGGTGTGCAAAGACAAGAATTCCCTGAGCTGCCTGTAGATAACCCACCTAGCCGCACCGTTGGCGTATTCGCACTCGATCCTAAAAACGGCCTTGTTGCCATCGAGCGGATGCAGGCTGTCGCTGATCCGGATCCGAAGTCGATGCAGAAGAATTGGTACCCGGCGGTGACCTTTCTCGTCTCGTTCGAACCAGAGTTTGAGCATGAGCGCTGCGAGACCACCAGTGATGAGTTCGTCGGTGATGTTTACGCTATTTTGGGCGAGAGCGCTAGAACCCCCTGCCTGCGAAGTCTGAGAGTGACTTTGCGTGACAACTGTGGGGAGCAAAGAGCGCAGGCGGCCCCATTTAGGTGCACTTATTCGTCTCTCCTTGTCCTTGGAGTCCTGACGCTTCGGCTCAGGAGGGAGGGAGGTGGACCTTTGGGTGTTTCGTTTCCGTTGTAGCGGTGGACCACCGGGTTGAGCAGTCAGGGGGTGAGTCAACTTTGGTCTTCTGTCGTTGCCCTCCCTCTCGCCCTCCAACCCGACTCCAAGGTCGAAATGCGCATGTTCCTCCTTTGGAGTGTCCCGGGGAGAATCTGTAAGCCATTTGATAGGATTCCATTCTTCGAACCTGCTATCCCTAAGCTTCCTCCTCTCGACCCGCTCGAAATACTCCCGTTCTCTCTCGCGTTGATCGGGATCGTCATACTCGAGCGCGTCACGAAACTGAGACTCGGTACGCCCGAGTTCTGGAGACCGTAAGTTGTGGGTGTGGTTCGGTTGAGTCGACGGGCCAGCGACAATGGGTGTAGTCTCCGCCAACGGATGAGCGCCATCTGTACGAGAATTTGACCGTGAAACTACGCGCGAATTGGGGAGGGAACTGAAGGAGATCGAACGTGGAGGGCCGGTGCGTTCAGACGGGGTGGTGTGGGTATATGGCATAGAGGATTGTTTGTAGGAGGATTGCATCGACCGAAGCTTTGTGTTCGACGAGTCGATCCTTGGGTGGTGGTTGGTGTTTGGATTAGGGGAACTGGATCTGTTGACGGGGTTGACAGTGGCGGCGGAGTCGTTGGTGTTGGTCGATACCACTTCGGGAACATCCTTGGTGGTCTGTTGGTCGGATTTCGCAGATTGCTGCACGTTCAGGACGACTTCCGCGAGGGAAGACATTGCTACGAGGGACTGCGCAGGGAGGAGCACCCCCACATAACATAATAAACCTTGAGAGCAGGGCCACAGCCTTTGACACCGTCCAGGAAGCGCCGTAAGCCTCACGCGACCTTACGCAACGGGAGCTTTCTTCACACCACGCCCTTTCGACTCCACACAACAAAGATTGACTACTGCATCTGGTGACTGGAGCCCCCGTGCCCAGTGAAACCAACTCAAAAATCTACAGGGAAATTCAAGCAGATACGCACGGCCCCACGCAACGGCAGAGATAGCCACCTTCAGTGGTATCGGAGATCCGACGAATTATTTACGGTGAAATGAATGTGGGAAGGTCGTTCGAAACGAGGCGGACTAGTATGCATTCATGGTGTCCCGGTTGCCATCCTTGCTGACGTCAATATCCCCACCTACTCGGCACCGGGGGCGTCGGTGAGTTTCGAGCCATTTTCAGCCAGAACGGGGCAAAGGGCACTTCGTAACGCTTCAACTCGTTTCACCCAGAAGTGTTGAGAGATCATATCCGATAGCGGGGGACACGTTCCAATGTGAGTAGCAAGAGTGCGATTCTGTTGGTATCACGTATGTAACTCAGCAAAGCCTAAGGGACATAATAGACTCTAAATGCAGCTGCAAAGAATCTATGAGAACCGTCACAGATATTGGAAGAATACTACTCACGTCATTCCCAGTCCGACACGACCTGAAAGCCGTCCTAAAAGCCCTCTCAGACCAGACAGTCCGGTTTGTCGTGGTAGAGGCAGCCGTCATCAACGGCTTGACAACGATTGCCTCGCCCGTAGTGGACATGCAAGGACCCCAATTCGTTGAAACAAGGCAACAGTTTGGGCAACCACTTCCTAATCGTTGGCACGAGCTCCTTATTGTCGCACCACTGCGGGACCACCAGGATAAACGTCAACCGTTTTCCGCCCATAGCCGCCTTCGCCAACTTTGAGAGGATATTGTCGAGCCCCTTCCAGTTCACTTTCTCATCCTCCTCCTCCTCATCATCCTCATCTTCCTCGTCATCACCCTTATCCCCATCTTCGTCCTCCTCCTCGTCCTCCTTTTCCTCATCCTCCCCCTCCTCAACGTCCTCCGGACCGTCCTTATTGAACCATCGACTGACGTACCTCGCTTGTAAGACGATCTTTCCCAGGCGACTCGATCGTGTCGGGTCCAGGGTTGAGAGGATGAAGATCGAGTCTCGGACGGCACACGACTCCGAACTTTCCATGTCCAAAGTCAGTTCGGATAGGTTGGAACAGGCCTTAAGGCTGAACAGGTGTTTCGGCTTGATGACAACCTCCATGTCCTCTGCGTGGTTGAGCAGCAATCAGTGACATAATCTCCCTACTCAAAGACCCGAACATACCAGCCTGAATATGGACTCGAAGAGACGATAGCACGCCCGCGTTTGCCTTGATCAACGCGTTCGTCGCTTCGGTAGTCCCATAACCCGCGGCGACGTGATCAATATCCAGTCTAATAAACCGATACGGAAGCCGAGCCACCATGGCGACAATGTCCATAGGACCCTCCTCAGCATCGCCTTCAGTAAGGCTGAGTTCCAGTTCTACTGCCTTCGAATGCGAGTCAGGTTCCAGTGTATCCGCGATGAGGGGTTGTCCTGGGGGTGGGAGTCGCTCGCATCTGCAGTAACTGAAGCGAAGGGCCTTGAGACGGTGGCGACCCAACACGATATCGGCAATATTGTAAGCGGAGATTGAGCAATGACCAAACTCCACCGTTTGTAGAGTTGCGGAATGGGCATTTACACATTCCTGGATGCAGGCTCGCTTATCGACGAGTACCCCTCCAGTAATTCCAAGACGTTCGATGGGGGCCTTGGTGAATGTCTTCAAGAGGTCTGCGAGGGAGGCTGCCTTGGTGGGCTCGGAGTCGTACGATATCTCGAGCTCCTTGATGTATGGCAGGATGGACGGAGGTGGGGCGACCTTGGGCTGGCCTTTGCGCGCCTCAATCTTGACCTCCTTGAACAATTGCGCCCGCGAACGAGCGGTCCACTTCTTGGATACCAGGGCACAAGCACGGAGTGCTTCAGTTGCGCCAGCACGGTAAGGGGCAGATTTGGTGTAGTGAATGTTCCGGTGGGCTTCGCCGAGTTCTTCAATCACTTGGTTGACGAGCTGGAGAGGGAACATTCCGTGTGGGGACATGAGTAGAGATGCGGAAATTGTTGGCCCAGGTGGTTCAGCGACGTGGCAGACGACGGAGTACGGAGACAAGAAGGTGATGTGAACATTCGGACGGTGAGCACTTTATGTACACGGAAGTAGATTGTCACCCGTCCGATCACGATATCTCGGCAAGCTCCCCACAACTTACAAGTTCTCCGGGCACGTACGGAAGCAACGTTGTGTTGGCCAATAGCGTGCTATATGCCAATGGCCGCGATTTGGCGTTGTTATCTCACAACCGGCACACCGAGAAGCGGACGTGGGAATGTCTACTGACTCTAAACACCGTCGGGCTCGGCAAGTACCGTCAGGCGAGACCGAACGGCTACTTGGCGGCCCTAGGTCACCGGTCACCGGTCATGCATCATGCATAAGCGGTACGGATCGCGAGGAACTTCTTTCCCAAAATTGCTGATGTTCGATTTAAACGAAATCTCCCCGGCCGAGCTGTCTCGTGTTCATGTGCATGAGGCCTTGACAACCGGAAGGCTAAGTGCTTGAGCCAGGCTCGTTCAGCCTTATAAGACCTAAGCTTTTATTGGAGTCTTCTCAACCGCCTTCGCCACCTGCACCACAATGTTCTCTTTTTCCTTCTGCGCCTCCCTCACCACCCTCGCCGTCTCTGTGGTTGCTGTCTCAGCTGCCCCCAGTTTGTCTGTCAAGACCTCAACCCCCAACGTCAATGTCGATGGACTGGAGAACTTGAAGGTCACAACGACCATCATCAACACTGGCAACGAGTCCCTCAAACTCCTCAACAACCCCCACGGAGTCCTGGACCCCTTTCCCGGGAACTCCTTCATTATCACCAACCCCGCTCGCTCTCGCCGCCCATGGTTTAAAGGCGCCACGGTAAATCATGCATGTTGCCTGGCAAACGCCTGTGCTCATGCTTTTGGTTTCCGATTCTAGGTCAACTACAGTCCCACTTACGCCGCTGGCCTTGACGACCCCAGCGTTTTCACCGTTCTCGCTCCTGGTGCTTCCATCAATGTTACTCACGATCGTGAGTGGAGTCATATCGATCACTTTCGACTCGGTCATCATCTCATGGAGTGATCACCCCAGTCTCCGCCGCATACAACTTCACTCTATCTGGTGTCGGAAACTACTCCATCAAGCCATCAAACCTCTTCACTCACGTCGATGTTGATGGCTCCCCCAAAGACCTCTACGCCACCGTTGAGGATATTGCTGAGGTTAGGCTATCTGGTAACCTCATCGCCTCCCGTGTCCTCAATAGGCGGACTGGTGTGGTCTCGGGCTGCACGGAGGACCAGAGCTCCGAGATCCATAGCGCCATTTACGAGGCAGATTTCCTTATCACGGGAGCCATCAGGTTCCTTGATAATATGAACCAAAACAATCCCCCGTCACGGTGGACTACCTGGTTCGGTGTACTCCAGCCCTGTCGCAAGATTTTCGTCCGCAACGTCTTCACGTTGATGGAGCAGTTTGGTCTCATAAACTTCAACTATGACTGTGGCTGCAATCGTCCTGACCTCACCTCCTACTTGCGTGCGTATATCTTTCAATCGTGGGATTACTGTTATTCAGTCACTGACAGATCTCTTGATTAGCTGACAAAGAATCGAATTGGATAATCCTCTGTCCTGGATTCTGGACTCACCCCACCACCGGTCTCAATTCCAAGGCAGGAATTCTTATTCGCGAGGCTTCCCACCACGCTTACATAGGCAAGACCTTCTACCTCGCTAATGGTCAGGATGAATGCAAGGCACTGGCTAACACCCCGGGCGCTTGGGTGAACTGCCTCTGGAACGCCGACAGTTACAGGTACTTCGCTGAGGACCCCGGCAGCTACGATGACCCCACCGTACACGACCACCTGAGAAGTTTACGAGAGCATGTGTAGACCGTGCGCCTTCGTAAGGATCCTCCGAGTTCATATAAGGCCTTGGATAAAACAGTGATATCACAATGATACATACGATGTTACTAAACTCTTGACAACACGATTAGAAAAGTAGTACTCCTGCGGAATTTCCCCTCCGAAGCGTGGGAAAAAACCCGTGCAGAGGAGTAATATGGGTAATACATTAATACCCTCCAGAAGCTCGAGGAGGGTTTTGTCCGTGATGAAACGTATCGACCTCACGCTTGACGATGTGTGCCGTGCCGAACGTGCCGGCCAGATCATCCGGTTCAACATTCCAAGAGTTGGGAGATAGTGCTTAGTAGCAGTTTGTATATCCCCCCCCCGTTCATCCACGAGTCGGAGGGAGATTTGGAAGCGAACCGCGTTGTCGGTACCGTGAACGAGTCCACAGTATGCCGGATACTCTCGAGACATGGGTTTATTCTCAGGAGGAATGCATTCACTGCGAAGGAGCGTGTGGAGGATGGAGTCAGATAAGGGCCAGAGGTCTCATAGAGTTATCTGCCAGACTGGCTGGTATTCGTTGACGCGTTCGCGATGAACCGGCTGAAGACGCGGTGGTACTTCATAAGTGGTCTCAACATGATGCCGTTCCGCAGGTCGATACCTACAAAACGGAAACCCATCGAGATGACGGGCTCCAGTCGGGCATAAGTCTTGTCGAGGATGTCACGGTGGGACACCGTACATTTGTTTCCGTCACCCCACCTTTCCTGTGCCGATGCTCTTCTGGCTGTTCCATATTTCATGTTCTTTCCCTCGACGAACCCTGCGCAGAAGATCATTTTGTATATACAGCTCGGAAGTTTGACAGACTTCGAGATGTCGAGACCTTTTCCCCGTATCAACCTCGGTTATCATCATAGATAGTGCGATGCGAAGGCATGCAAC
>Ga0307515_10007270_pt1 | contig 21929 bp, 23 predicted proteins | sample 17_EM_MG_FD_194513 | JGI IMG/M metagenome (GOLD analysis project Ga0307515, IMG submission 194513) | Populus trichocarpa ectomycorrhiza microbial communities from riparian zone in the Pacific Northwest, United States - 17_EM | ecosystem: Host-associated > Plants > Roots > Unclassified | place...
ATCCGCCCCATAAGAGTGTCCGCGCCTGGCCCGCGATGGATGGTCCCATGGGTAGCATTAGGATTTTCACCCTTCCCTTGTCTTTAATAGCCACTGACTCGCAGATCAGGAGTTCCCTAGAGGGTACCGGGCATGTGGAACTGCAGCGGTATACAGCCAAAGCGTTCATGCCATGCTGGGATGTGCAGGCCCCTCGGCTGAAAGATACCTTCCACGTATGGATGGATGGCTCCGCCCTGGATAACGGGACGGAGGGTTGTAGTGCTGGGGCCGGTTGGGCTTCGGATTTAGGCTTCTCTGACAGTGTCTCTGTGTCAGGCATTCAGCTCTCCAACAATGTGGCGGAGGTATCAGCACTGGTCTTGGCCCTTACTGCCTGGAGACCTTACCATCTGGTTGTCCATACTGATTCTTCGTATGTCCTCGGACTGGTGAAGGGCGGCTTGTTGGCCTTGGAACGGGATGGCTGGGACGACGTTCCTAGGAATCTGAGGGCTCCCCCCGTGGAGCTATTCCAACATCTGCTATTCTGCTTGCATGCCCACCGCGGACGCCTCTCCTTTGCCAAGGTGAAGGCACATAGCAGAGATGTCATGAACGATCTGGCTGACTCCTTGGCTAATGAGGGACGGGTCTCAGGAAGAGATTTCCACGTCCCCAGCCTCTACACTCCCCCTGGGTGGGTGGACTCACACCCGGTCTTGGCTCACCAGCCTTTGTCCCACCTTAGCGCTCTCCTGGTAAGGTACACTGTCCTGGCACCTTTGCGCACTCGGAAGGCCTCAGGCTTTGCAGATCGGTGGGCGGTGGCCATGTTTGGCCTCTTCGGTAAGGTCCTGGACGTAGGCGTATATATCTCCAATATATGGTCCATCAATATCCCGACAGGCCTCAGGGAGGTTCTATGGAAGGACGCCCTCGGCTCCCTCCCCTTTTACTGTCCTGGGTGGGTCAGTGTCAAGGCTTCATTCACCTGTGGTTGTGGTGTTCGTCTTTCCCTGGCCCACATCCTCTCCGGGTGTACTTTGTATGATCTCTCTCCGCTGATGGCATCGCTGGCTGAGCGGTTGAAGGTGATCTCCCCCCCTCTCTTCGGTTTGCGCTCCCTGCGCCCTGACAAGTGGCACCCCTCTCCTTGGTTCCCCCTCATAGCCCTCAAGGCGGTGGAGTATAGGGCCGCGCGCCCCACTAAGGAGTGTCCCAAGCCCAGTCGGGCGTTGGCTGACTCTCGTGACCAGCAGGAATGGGCTATAGGTACGTTCTTTTGGTTTATTTGGAAGAAGAGAATGAAGGAGCTCTTTGCGAGCCCTAGGTACACGATGTGTGTGGTGGACTGTAACACTGAGCTCCGTGCGCTCCTCCGGCTACCTCCTTTGGTGAGACGGTAGTTGGCCTTCTGCGCCGATAAGCGCATTTTGTGTCCCTTGCCCATCGTCCCATAATGGCGCCATCCTCCCATAGAGGTGGGGTCAACTCCCGGTGCAGAAGCTTGCTCGCACTGGGTACTCCCCACTGCAAGAGGCTGGTGGGCTGCATCACAATGGACATCCCTTCATGGCTCTGGCCGGCGTGGTGTTAGTTTCCCAGGGACGTAAAACCCTTTAGGAGCGGCCCGGTACGGCGCCTGACCCCATCCGCGGGGCAGGCTACCTTGCCAATGTCGGGCTGGAGGCTCCCTGGTGGTTTAGTGGGTATTCCCAGAGCGAATGAGCTTTGCGGCGACCCCCACACTCCCGGCCTCTGAAGCTTTGGAGCCTCGGTCTTTCACATTTTGGGTGCCGGGAGACCACTTCCCCATCTTGTATTGATGTGGGGCGGGCTGTATTGGCGCCTCCAACAGGCGACGGGGTCTTAAACCAGATTCCACCAGCGTTATGGAGGGAGAGCTCTAGAGAGCCGCTGAGTTCCCATGGATGACGTTGGGGCACCCTTTGGGTAGCAGAGCCGGTGCCTTGCCCCGAAAAAAATAAATAAATAAATAAAATCAGATAATGCAGGTTGGACCCGACCACCACCTCCTCGTGGTGCCAGCCGGGCAATGTCTCCTCTCAAAACGGGGGCAGCTGAGGGTGGTCATGGTGAGTCTCACCGCAGGTTACAGATGACCTCAGGCTCTGGCCCCTGGCGGCGCTGTATATAATTTTTCTCTGGTCGCCTTTAAGCGCGATGCGTAAGCCCGAGTAAAGGTAGGAAGACCGGTGCAGGGGTTGTGCCCCCCTGCATTCGAGACTCTCTTTGCTCTGTAGGATAGTGGTACCTGGGCTGGGCGGTCCCGAAAGGGCGTCGCCCCGCTCCCCAGGGACTCAGAACACAGTGGCGGAGCATGTGCTGCGTTTCCTCTGGCTGCCTGCGGGCAGGACTCCTTAGCTGCTACGGCCGCTCTGGAGTCACCAGGGGTTTCCTACGCTGCCTGCTAAATTTTCCGGGAATGTCCTGGTTGCCCACGGGGCGTCCTTGAGTTCCACACATGTACCCGGCTGAAGAGGGGGTGTGACATGCTACACCCTTGACGGCTTGTCCCACCCATTATTGCCATACCCTGTTTGGGTCGTCTTGCGCCTGAGGCGATGTGACGGTCCCGTGCTGGTGCCAGTCCCCTGCTTGGCCTTTAGGGACTGAGGGGGCTCACCTGGGTGCGCAGGGTGGGTTTCTAATGTCTGGGGCCTGGCTGTAAATGCCCTCCCTAGTCACGGATGCACAGCGAGGGTAGGGTCAGTCCTCTGGGAGCGGCGACAGAGGCAGCGCCGTGGCGTGGATAAATCCTTCGGGATCCTTAATTTGGCTGGGGCCTGTAGTGGGCCAGCCTAGACCGGAACGTGCGGTGGTAAGACGCACCGATGGGAGAGTAGGGGTATTGCCGTCTCAGGCACCACTGGGGGGTGAGGGCTAAAGTGTACCTATGATGGTTGGCTTCCCTCTGCGGCTGCAGGCCTGTGGAGCCTTGACGAGCCAGGTCTTCGGGACTAGGCAGGGTCGTGCGATAAGCAGTGTAATTCCCGTAGGTCGCCGTGACCCCCAGAAGTGCTGGTGTACTCCGGCCAAGAAGCGTGGACAGCCAGTTGCAGTGATGTGAAAAGGGACTCCCTGTCGACCCTAGTACCGACCGCCTATCCCAGGCTTCGGCTTGGTTCGTCAGTCCTCTATAATGCAGGGTGGGGATCAACAGGGTTTAGCTTGATTAAGCTTGTCAAAGTGAGGGACAGGGTCACCCGAGTAGCAGTCCTGTTTTGGTTTACGCCCTGAGGGTACCTTAGGTCCGCGGTAATGCCTTTGGGCTCCGCATTAGTAAATTCGATGACGGCTAAACCCAGTGTGCGTCTGCGGAGCCCCGAGAGTAGCTGTGTGTTCTTGGCGATGATGGGAAAACCCCCAGCTCCCCCCGGGAGCCCCGGGCTTGTAGCCCCCGGTGAAGTATAACTCGACGGGTTGGGTTCAGGGCTGGGCCTGGCGGGCTCCGTATTGGTGCTTCCAGCACTGCCTATACCCCCTACCCGTCGTCTCATAACGGCACCTGCCTCCCATAGAGGTGGGGTCAACTCCCAGCGTAGAAGCTTGCTCACGCTGGGTACTCCCCGCTGCAAGAGGTGGGTGGGCTGCGCTGCAATGGTCATCCCTTCGTGGCTCTGGCCGGCGGGGTGTTAGTCTCCCGGGGACGTGAAACCCTTTAGGAGTGGCCCGGTATGGCGCCTTTCCCCACCTGCAGGGGCAGGCTACCTTGCCAATGTCGGGCTGGAGGCTCCCTGGTGGTTTAGTGGGTATTCCCAGAGCGAGTGAGTTCTGTGGCGACCCCCACACTCCCGGCCTCTGAAGCCTCAGTGGTGGCTGTATTGGCGTCTCCAACAGACAGCAGGGTCTTAAACCAGATTCCACCAGCATTACGGAGGGAGAGCTCTAGAGAGCCGCCGAGTTCCCATGGACGATGTTGGGGCACCCTTTGGGTAGCAGAGCCAGTGCCTTGCCCCGAAAAAAATAAATAAATAAATAAATCAGATAATGCAGGTTGGACCCGACCGCCACCTCCTTGTGGTTCCGACCGGGCAACATCTCTTATCAAAACAGAGGTGGCTGAGGGTGGTCAGGTGGGTTTTGCTACAGGTTACAGATGACCTCTGGCTCTGGCCCCTGGCGGCACTGTATGTAGTTGTCTCTGGTCACCTTTAAGCGTGACGCGTAAGACCGAGTAAAGGTAGGAAGACTGGTGGAGGGGTCATGCCCCCCTGCATTCGAGACTCTCTTTGCTCCGTAGAATAGTTGTACCTGGGCTGGGCAGTCCTGATGAAGCGCCGCCTCACTCCCCGGGGGCTCAGAACACAGCAGCAGAGCTTGCGCTGTGTCTCCTCTGGCCGCCTGCAGGCAGGACCCCTTAGCCGCTACGGCCGCTCTGGGGTCACCAGGGGTTTCCTGTGCTGCCCACTGATTTTCCAGGAATATCCTGGGTGCCCACGAGGCATCCTTGAGTTCCGTGCATGTACTCAGCTGAAGAGAGGGTGTGACGTACTACACCCTTGACAGCATATTGCCTGGGTGGGGTCCTGGGATGTCCTAGGACTGCCCCCGTTTTGACCTCTCCTCGGCTCTGGCTGAGTGACGTGTAGAACACGGCTTGCGGGTTGGACCAGTTGCACTGCCTTTCGGGTATGAGGGTGTGATCGCCCTGGGTGCGCAAAGGGTTGTATAATACTTGGGACTGGCCTGACAGCCCGCTCTAGTTGTGTGTCTTGGGTATGAGGGTACGTTGCACATCGTGCGCAAGGGGTTTCTAATAGCTGGGGACTGGCTGTAACGGCTTTCTCTAGCTGGGGATACAGTGAAAGTAGGGCACAGCGCCGTTACATGGATGAATCCTTCGGGATCCTTAATTCAGCTAGGGCCTGTGACGGGCCAGCCTAGGTCAGAACGCATGGTGGTAAGTCGCGCTGATGGGAGAGTAGGGGTATTGCTGGCCCAGGCACCACTGGGGGGTGAGGATTAAAGTGTTCCTCTGAAGGCGAGATTCCCTCTGCGGCTGCAGGCCTGTGGAATGCCAGCGGAGCCCGGTCCATCAGACTGGGCAGGGTCATGTGTATAGTGCAGTGTAATTCCCGGAGGTTGCCGTGACCCCCAGAGGCGTTGGTGTACTCCGGCCAAGAAGAGTGGACAGCCAATTGCGGTGATGTGAAAAGGGACTCCATGTTTTCCGTAACACCGACCTGGCGTTTCCAGGGCATAAGCCCAGGTCTCAAATCCAAGTGTAATGTAGGCTAGGAGTCAAAAGGTTTTGCCTCCAGGCAATTGAAGGGTGGTCCATGGTCAACTTAGTAGCAGTCCTGTCTCCAGTTTACACCCTGAGGGTACCTTAGGTTCGCCGTAATGAACACCATTTAGGTGCTCCTTGTTAGTATGGCCTATGATGGCTAAACCCAGTGGGTGTCAGCGGAGCCCCGAGGATAGCTGTATTCCCCAGCGATGATGAGAGAACCCCCACTCCCCCTGGGCGCCTTTGGTGCATTTCACCTGGTGATTGTTAGCCCGAGACACACAGCAACGATGAGTAAACCCCTGGGTTCCCCTGGGAGCCCCGGGGTGTTTCGCCCAGTGATGCTAAATCTGGGAGTTAGTGTCGCTGGTCCCTGTAAGCTTGTGATATTTGGTCGTTTAGACCAATGTTTGTATCCCTTTCCACTAGTCCTGTAACGGCGCCCATCTCCCATAGAGGTGGGGTCAACTCCTGGCGCAGAAGCTTGCTCGTGCTGGGCACTCCCCGCTGCAAGAGGTGGGCGGGCTGCTCTGCAATGGCCATCCCTTCGTGGCTCTGGCCGGCGCGGAGTTAGTCTCCCGGGGACTTAAAACCCTTTAGGAGCGGCCCGGTACAGCGCCTGCCCCCATCCGAGGGGGCGGGCTACCTTGCCAATGTTGGGCAGGAGGCTCCCTGGTGGTTTAGTGGGTATTCCCAGAGCAAATGAGCTCTGCAGCGACCCCCACACTCCCGGCCTCTGAAGCTTGTGAGCTGTATTGGCATCTCCAACAGACAACGGGGTCTTAAACCAGATTCCACCAGCGTTACAGAGGGAGAGCTCTAGAGAGCCGCCGAGTTCCCATGGATGAAGTTGGGGCACCCCTTGGGGTAGCAGAGCCGGTGCCTTGCCCCGAAAAAATAAATAAATCAGATAATGCATAGGTTTGGGTGTTGACGGAGTTCGTTCCTATCTAAATTGACCATTTTTGCATAACAAATACTGCATAGCCATTTGGTGTATTTATGTGTTATCAGATTTTGAAACAAAGGAAAGCTGCGCTCATCAATTGGCTGAGATGCCAATCAATGAGGAAGATTTACACCTAAATCACACAGAAGTTGGGTATAGATTGCATAGGAGTGAGCTTCTGTACTTTTTTGCATTGCCTTAAGATTGGACTGGGCAGTTTGATTCCTGCCATTGCGCGATCACCATGCCAAAGGATGAATCAAAGCGCAAACACCAGAAAGAGCCCATCAAAGGCTCCAAACGAGGCCCTAAACCTTTGCCAGGTCCATCGAAAGAGACCCCAAAGAGTTCTGCAAGACCAATTGGGGAGACAGCACAAAAAAACCTTACCCTCTTTGATTGGATGACCATCTATGCATATGTAGATACTCTCCCTCAACCAATCAAGCAGGTGGACATGGTAGAATACTTTGCCACAAGGCCCGAGGGTCCATTAATTTTCACTCAATCCACACTGTCACACCCAAAGATGGAAGCACGTGTACACTCAAATCCCAATGCATTGTCAAGCAAACAACCATGCATTGTCACAAGACCAGAGGTGGATCGAGCATTGTGGCTGTGGGTTCAGCACATGGAGCAGAAGGGAGAGGTTGTCAATGCAGCAATGCTTGTTGTGAAGTGAGCAGCATTCGAGGAGGCACTTAGTGTCCCAGAAGATGAAAGGCTCACTGGACCAGGGTGGCTTCAATCGTTCTGTTGGGCGTGAGTGAACCTTAAACTGGCCAAATTGCGGCTCAAATCCAGTAGGCATCAACTCAAGGAGATTAGAAGACATGGAGAAGCAGGATCGGTCAATACTGAGACTGTTGAAGAGGAACGAGCCCGTATAAGGGAACTCCTGGCCAGATTCCGGCCCGAAGACCGCTGGAACGTTGATGAATCAGCTCTCTTTGCATTTGCTCCACCTGATCGCGGACTTGCACAGAGGCAAATGAGTGGAAAACGAGCAAACAAGTTTTGTATTACACTTTGCCTTGCCTGCAATGCAGATGGTTCACAGAAAAGAGATCTTTTCTTCATTGGAAAGTCAAAGAAGCCACACTGCTTTGGACGACAAGGCCCCATTGTGTGTGGGCTTTACTATCATTCAAATAAAATGGCTTGGATGACAGAGGCTCTTTTCGAAGAGTGAGATCCTTAGCTCAAATGCATCCTTCAGTCACTAAATCACACTTTAGGTGGATTCAACAATGGGATATTGAATTGCAGCTGCAAAGCCGCCACATCGCTCTCACTTTGGACAACTTTACTGGCCATATCATTCAATATAAACCCAAGCATATAACACTCATCTACTTTCAGCCTGGTCTCACATCCCATATCCAACCTCTCGATGCTGGAATCATTCGCTGCTTCAAAGCCCACTATCAACGCGAGTTCTGCCTCTGTGCTATTCAGTGAGACAATGCTGATGAGGAGGATATCTATAAAATTGACCTCCTTGAGGCAATGGTGATGGCGACGCAAGCATGGGAGAGCATCAGTCCTGCCACCCTTGAGCATTGCTGGAATCATACTGGAATACAGCAGCCACCGCTCCCCAAAATTACACTCAGACATCCTCATCCCTTGATGCCAGCCAATCTTGCAGCAGGCTGGGACATTGTCACCCAATTTGTGACAGAACAGTGGTCACTTCCTGACATTCACACACACCTCCAGAAGCGCCTTGGCAACAACTACATTGCCAGTGAGTGGAACGAGGCCCTAGACTCTGTCTTGAGAGCTGAGGACAACACTGGTGCCGCCCTTGCTGCTCTTACTGCTCTATGCAACAAATGGGCCAATCACACTCCCACTGAATCATGCGAAGCAGCCAAGACTCCTGATGAGTGCAATGAGGTCAAGGAAGATCTCCTAGACTTGGTTGCTCAACTGAAAGACCAGAGGCACATGTTTGGCCAGCCCTCCACCCTTGATGAGCTTTTGGATCCAGCAGAGGAGCGGGAGATCGTGGAGGAACTCTATTTGTTTGAAGGTGGAGATGCTGATATTATAGAGATGGTACAACAAGAGATTGGCTTGGGAAGAGGGGACGTCAAGGAGATTGACTCTGATGATGAACCCAAAGTAGTGCCCACACCTCTCAAGGAGGTAATAAAAATGTGTCGTATTCTTGAGGAGAACAGTATGGCTGTATGTACAATGGGTGCATTCAAGTTTGTAAAGGCTCTGTGTGAATACCGAGGCCATCTTCAAGAGATGAGCTGGAGGGGAGAAAAGCAGACCACTCTTGATACCTACTTGGTCTTGTAGTCAACTTGAGACCATCAATTTCATGTAATACATACCAAATCTGATACTGCATAATTCTGATAATGCATAGGATTTGGCGTCGATGGACCATATGCATTATAGAAATTGCAACTGTATATACCATTCTCTAGTTTGAGCCTTCTGATATATGCAGGATGAATTTGCTGTCAACTGGGCCGCCCTCTCCTCCAAAGTATGGCTACAAATAAATTATTTCAGAAGGGTAATAGTTTTCATTATGGAGTCGACACTGCTCCTCTGCCAACCAGTTAGGTTAATATCGCTTTGCCCTTGCCACAGAACCACAATCCAATGTTCAACTAGTGAATAATTTAGATATGGCAGGGTTGTTGACCATTGATTGCGATTCGGGATTGCTATTCATGTCAGAATAAAAGCAACAGACGATGTTCATATCATTGTACCCAAATTTACAAAAAGGTCCGAAGAGTGCCTAGATGTACCACATGCAATGGAACTTGTCGAAACAATGGACCTTCTGGAACTCCTCATGCATACATATCGCTTCCCTTATTCGCGTGGCGATAATATCACGGTATTCAGGGAGATCGGTATCATCAAACCACTGAACAAACTCGCAAAGCTTAGGGAAAATTGGAATGAGTTGGTAAGGCGGAGCTGCATCGACCAGCTTGCAAAGTGCCATGAGCACAAATTCCTCATCAAGGGTCCGTCCACCCAAATTCAGCGATCCTGCATTTCCCTGGCCTGGTCCCTCTTCCTTTCTCCCAGACTGCTGTGATAAATGGAGTGACCATGCCATCGCCATCCAATCCAACCCACTGAACTCTGAATCTGTCCGCTCTGGTCCTTGTTCCTCTTCGTGGAAGCATTCCCATGTGAGGATCTGCTCAAGCTCACTCTCTCGTGTCATTGACCATGTGACCGCCCGTGGTCTTAGCAGCGGCCGGCGCGACAAGGTGAAGAAACCTTCAGCGAAGGATCGTCTCCATTCGACTGAGAGTGTTTCTAACCCATCCGTAAACATAACTAGTAGTTCCCACCCCATCCCCAGTAGATGGTCCGGCAATATGAAGTTGAACGTGGCAGATGCAGTGGTGGAGAGCCAATAAGATGGTGCTGGGGGACCAGGATAGGATATCGCGGTCTTCATATAGTACTCCAGAGCTACAGAAGAGATGGAGAGCTCTCGAGATTCAAGGAATGATTCCAGGAGGACGAACTCTGTATATTGGGAGACTGCTCCTTGTGAATATCGCGAAAGGGAAAGCGCTGCAATCATATTGCGGACTCGATGGTCATAGGACGACACCAATGGTAGAACTGAACTATCAGGAATGTCCTGTCGGGCAACCACTCTTGCAGCCAGCCTCAACCAGGGATTTTTCAATTCCAGATTCACGTCCTTCAATGCCTCCATTGTGTCTGATGGTACGTATTTGGAAAGCATGAACATGATGACTAGGAAGTTTGGATCCGGGATCTCACTAGCTCCAAGCTGAAGGTCATAGTTTTCGAGCAGTTCTTCCTGAGAAAAGCGTTCTCCATCCTCTATGGCATAACGCATTACTGGTATCAAATCTTGTGTTTGAGGCGACACGAGCATCCTGATCATGGCAGCGAGTAAACGATCTCCCATATATGGGGCAATGGCAGTGAGGGCAGAAGTATAGAGGGGCAAATTACCCTTTGATGTGATGACAGTGAGGTACTGAGCTGCTAAGGGATATGAATCTTGATGCATGAGGTGAGAGATGACCAGGAAGAGCAGGGAGATGAACTGCTTGTGATAGTCGGAAGGGATGTCTTCAAACCAATTGGCAAATAGAGCAGGGTTTCTAGTATTCCGATGCAACCATGGGTATTCACGAGTGCTGGTGAGGGTGTGTAGCCGATTGACATATTCTGGAGAACATGACACGGCGGCAAGTGTGACTACGGTTTCAAGGGATGTATTACCAAGGTAGGGGTGATTCGAAAGGATCACTAGACATATCCTAATCAAGAATGGTTCCGTTTCTGGTCGGTCGCTCTTGCTACGGAGCTCTGACAGCGTGCTTAAAAGCCAAAACGATTCTTGTATCGGCAATTCATTGCTTTGTGTCACATTTGTGAGGTTGGACTCTATTCGTCTCAAATTCCTAGTGTGATTGCTGTGACGTATGCGGTAGTGAATGTATTCAGAAGCAGCGACCACAACTTGAGACGAGGGACTATTGGAAATTTCTACTCGCCGAAGGAGATCTCGTAATTTGGTGATAATCCTCAATGGCCATTTGTCAGGTCCACGCAACAAAACTGCTACCATCGCGACCAGCATGGCTGGAGGGCAATGTGAGTAGTACTCTTCCCTATCCGCTCTCAAAAGACACCGGTAAGGCAGGTTGAATAATGGTGGAGTGCTAAGTGTCACGCTACCCGCAACCTGCCATACAGACGACTGGAGTGCATCGCTATGTTGAGAATCCGGGGCACTGTCATGAATTCTCTTCAAGGCAGATGCTACCGTAGAAAGCTGTACTTCGTCCATTTGTGTGCCTACAATTTGGGTTTTAAATTTGTCCTCTGGATAGGGGCGCGATTTAAGAAGGATGATCTGGATAGACCGGCGGACACGACCCAGCGCTGTTGCTGGCGTAATATCCATGTCTGAGCTCACAAAATCATAAATATCTGGGCATAAATAAGCGTGCACACGCTGGTACACCGTGGCCAAGGTGCGCGAAAGAGGAGAACGGAACGGTGAGGAGGTAACAAACACAGATATGGATGTCGTCATCGTGTAGTAGCAGATCCCAATCCCAAGGATCGCTGTGGTCACGCCAAACGAGGGTTTGCTGATATGAAAAAGAAACAAGGCAAGACCGATGGAGAATAGAAGAAGGGATATCTGGATGAGCAATGGTAGGACCCCGACCATCTCTGGGAGCTTCCAGCGCTCCATGCCGAGGTACCGGAATTCACGCGTCTTCGCTCGCTGTTCAGGGAGAGACATCGCTTGTAGGCCGCGGTCGAATTCGCGCACCCAGCTTTTGATGAGCATGGCAATGAATGCGGCCAGGATCATCACTCCGAGACTGGCGTAGAAGAGAGCATTGACGACGACAATGTGTTCTGGAGGGGAGAATTCGGGCGCGACATATGGCCCAAGGCTCGAATTGCGCATCATTTGCGTTTGGTAAATGAGGACGTCCTGTATGGTATCTATAGGATCTGGCTCGAGACGACCGAGGAGTTCAATCAGGAAAGAGCTCAAGAAACCCGCAAACAATGCGGCCTGACAACTCATCAACTCAGGCTGGCGCCGAAAGGAGGTAATGCATACAAAGATGAGTATGGTGTCCATTTGTTCAAGCCATTCTTCCTTGCGCTCGCGGTCGATGATCGTCATTCCTGGGTTCTCAAGTTAGATGAGGTACGATGATGTGAATTTATAATGGCCAACGTGCCTTCATTGTAGTATTCCCATGCAGTCTTGAGGGTCTTTGGTTCGTCTGGATAACACAGGTGTATGAGAAATATTGATAGGTAGTGATGAGGGAACGGACTTGCCTTGTAGACTCGCAGGAAGCGGGGAACCTTGCTCAATAAGAGGAAATCAGCACGTATGACTGACTGTGGTGAGACACGCGGGCTACCTTGTTTCAATTTCTTAGTGAGCAGCGACATAGTGGATGGCAACCTTGGGCGCTTATGCTTGTTGCAACATTGCAAAGCCTGCAGTTCATCGTGGCTGTGTGGTCGTATTCACCCTTGCACCCTCACAGTCTCATTTCATCGGCGCACGGTCCAACCAAGTCTCCGCCATGGGCGCCACGGGCACTTAAGCCCAGTGGCCCTCTACCTCTCCCACTTCCCTTGTCATTCCCGGTGCCATTCCAGGCTAGCACTTTTCCGCCCTCTACGCCCAGGTATGCCGTGCAGACACGGCTGTACCAAGGGACGGCAAACTAAGCAGGTGGATGTCAAAGCCTGAGTCTCTAGCACACAAGTGCCGCTCGAGGGTGGTCCGGAGAACCTGGCCACCGCCAAGCTGGCAGTGGTATCGTTAACGTCAATGGCGTAACTCCATGACCAGCGCAGCAAGGCTCCCCCCGCCGACACGATCCCTCGCCCCCTCTAGTGTTCTCGGGACCCCATCGATCTCTCAATGAAACGACAGCAACGATCGAGTGACAGCATCAGCCTAACGCTTCCTGGACTTGCGAACAATCTTGTTTCAGCCCAGCCCCCTCAATAACAGCGCGGTTTTGAACCCAGCCAACGAGCCAATGGACCCGTTTGGCTCTGACGCACTCCATTATGGACAGTGTGTTTGCATGATCATGATACCGCTTCGGCATACCACGTTCCTCCCACTCTCGTAACTTATCGTAGACATCGCCCGCCCTTGTCGCGCAAAGACGTCTCATTGTGCTGTTATCCGGTTGTGTTTTTCTTTGGCCTTTCCAAGACGCATCCCTGACCTCACCCTCCGACTGATCTGCATGAAAACCTTTCTCGTCCTCGTCCATTTCTTTCGCTATGCAACCCTTCTCTCGCCCCATGACTGATTCCCGACAAATGATCTTTGATCTCATACAAAGTGTGCTCTGTGCTCTTTCTAACCTCCTCGTCTTTTTTGTCTTTGTCGTCCATTTAGGTGGAATGAGAATGTATTCCAATGACAGCCAACCAAATGGAGCATCGTACCTCTCTCAGCCCTTCTGAGAACAGCATATTGATGTAGTGGTTTTGTAGTGGCCCATTCGAGACTCTAGTTTGTGACTTGAAAATGTAGGTGCATATGCGATATCCAGAGGCCGAGTGGCGGAGTCACTCAAGGATTGATCGCCCGACTATCTTGTACGTGCTTTGCTCGACTTCAATTAGAATTAATGTGGCACATAGTTACTCATTGTTCGTTCATGGTCGAGGGTGAACCCCTCAGTGCGTGGTTCACCGACGGACGACGTGAACGTACAATACCATTCTCTAGTTTAAGCCTGCCGACTCGCTTTCAACTGAGCCACCGTCTCCTCCAAAGTCTGGCTACAAATAAAATTATTTCAGAAGGGTAATAGTTTTCGTCATGAGTAAGCGCCACTTCTCCGCCAACCAGTCAGATCAATATTGCTTTGCCCTTGCCACGGAATCACAATCCCAATGTTCATTCAGTCAATAATTTAAATATGGCAGGATTGTTGTCCATTGATCGCGATTCGGGATTGCTATTCACGTCAGAATTAAGACCACAAACGAAGTTCATAGTTCCCAAATTTACGAAAAGGTCCAAAGAGTGCCTAGATATACCACATACAATGGAACTTGTGGAAGCAATGGACCTTCTGGAACTCCTCATGCATACGGATCGCTTCCCGTATTCGCGTGGAGATCATACCACGGTATTCAGAGAGATCCGTATCATCAAACCACTGAACAAACTCGCAAAGCTTAGGGATAATGGGAACGAGTTGGTAGGGCCGGCGTAGCCGCATCGAGGAGCTTGCAAAGTGCCCGGAGCACAAATTCCTCATTAACTGTGAGTCCACTCAAATTCAGCAATTTTGCATTCCCCTGTCCTGGTCCCTCGTTCTTTCTCCCAGACAGCTGTGATAAATGGAGTGACCATGCCATCGCCATCCAATCCAACCCGCTGAACTCTGAATCTGTCCGCTCTGGTTCTTGTTCCTCTTCGTGGAAGTATTCCCATGTGAGGATCTGCTCAAGCTCAGTCTCTCGTGTCATAGACTCCGTGTCCCCCCGTGGTCTTAGCAGCGGTCGGCGCAACAAGGTGAAGAAGCCTTCAGCGAAGGGTCGTCTCCATTCAACTGAGAGTATTTCGAACCCATCCAAAAATATAACTAGTAGTTTCCACCCCATCCCCAGTAGGTGCATGGTCCGGCAATATGAAGTTGAACGTGGCAGAGACAGCCGCGGAGAGGCAACAAGATGGTGCTGGGGGACCAGGATGAGATATCGCGGTCTTCATGTAGTAATCCAGAGCTACAGAGGAGATAGCGAGCTTTCGAGATTCAAGGAATGACCCCAGGAGGACGAACTCTGTGGACTGGGAGACCGTTCCCTGGGTATACCGCAGAAGGGACAGAGCTGCAATCATATTTTGGACTCGATGATCATGAAATGACCCCATTGGCAGACCTGATCCATCAGGAATGTCCTGTCGGGCAACCACGTACTCTTGCAGCCAGCCTCAACCAGGGATTTTTCAATTCCAGATTCACGCCCTTCAATGCCTCTATTGTGTCTGAAGGTACGTGTTCTGAAAGCATGAACACGATGGCTAAGAGGTTTGGATCCGGGGTCGAACCGGCTCCAAGCTGAAGGTCATAGCTTTCGAGCAGTTCTTCCTGGAAAAAGCGTTCTCCATTGTTCATGGCATAATGCATTATTGATATCAAATCTTGTGTTTGAGGCGCCACGAGCACCCTGATGATAGCGGAGAGTAAATAATCTCCCATATATGGGGCAATAGAAGTGAGGGCAGAGATATAGAGGAGCAAATTACCCTTTGCTGTGATGACAGTGAGGTTCTGAACTGCCAAGGGATATGAATGTTGACGTATGAGGAGATAGATGACCAGGAAGAGCAGAGAGATGAACTGCTTGTGATAGTCGGAAGGGATGTCTTCAAACCAATTGGCAAATAGAGTAGGGTTTCGAAGATTCCGAAGCAACCATGGGTATTCACGACTGCTGGTGAGAATGTTTCGCCGATTGGCATGTTCTGGAGAACATGACACGGCGGCGAGTGTGACCACAGTATCAAGTAATGTATCTTAAGGGTAGGGATGGTTCGAAAGGACCGCTAGACATATCCCGATCAAGAATGGTTCCCTTTCTGGTCGGTTCCTCTCGCTACGGAGCTCTGACAGAGTGCCTGAAAGCCATAACGATTCCTGTATTGGTAGTTCATTGCTTCGTGTCACATTTGTGAGGTTTGACTCCATTTGCCTCAAATGCATAATGTCATTGCTGTGGTTCATGCGGCAGTCAATGTATTCAGAAGCAGCAAGCACAACTTGAGCCCAGGGAATATTCAAAATTTCCATGTCCCGAATGAGGGCTCGTACTTAGCCGATCGTGAAACACCCCGCGAACCATTTGTTAGGTCCACGCAACGAAACTGCTACCATTGCGACCAGCATGGCTGGAGGGCAATGTGAGTAGTACTCTTCACTATCCGCTCTCCAAAGAGTCCACCAAGGCAGGTTGAGGAATGGTGGAGTGCTAAGTGTCGCGCTACCCGCAACCTGCCATACAGATGACTGCAGTGCTTCGCTATGTTGAGAATCCGGGGCATTGTCATGAATTCTCTTCAAGGCCAATGCTACCGTGGAAAGCTGTACTTCGTCCATTTGTGTTTCGGCAATCGGGTTTCTAAAGCTGTTCTTTGGATAGGGGCGCGATTTATGAAGGATGATTTGGATAGATTGGCGGACACGACCGAGCGCTGTTGTTGGCGTAGTATCCATATCTGATCTCATGAAATCGTCAATATATGGGCAGAAATAAACGTGCACACGCTGGTACACCGTGGCCAAGGTGCGCGAAAGAGGAGAACGGAACGGTGAGGAGGTAACAAACACAGATATGGATGTTGTCATGGTGTAATAGCAGATCCCAATCCCAAGGATCGCTGTCGTCACACCAAACGAGGGTTTGCTGATGTGAAAAAGAAACAACACAAGACCGATGGAAAATAGAAGAAGAGATATCTGGATGAGCAATGGTAGTACCCCGACCATCTCTGGAAGCTTCCAGTGCTCCATCCCGAGGTACCGGAATTCACGCGTCTTCGCTCGTTGTTCAGGGAGAGACATCGCCTGTAAGCCACGGTCGAATTCGCGCACCCAGCTTTTGATGAGCATGGCGATGAATGCTGCCAGGATCATCACTCCGAGACTGGCATAGAAGAGAGCATTGACGACGACGATGTGTTCTGGAGGGGAGAGGCGCGACATATGGCCCAAGGCTCGAATTACGCATCATTTGCGTTTGGTAAATGAGAACATCCTGTATGATGTCCATAGGGTCCGGCTCGAGACGACCGAGGAGTTCAATCAAGAACGAGCTCAAGAAACCCGCAAACAATGCGGCCTGACAACTCATCAACTCAGGCTGGGGCCGAAAGGAGGTAAGGCATACGAAGATGAGTATGGTATCCATTTGTTCAAGCCATTCTTTCTCGCGCTCGCGGTCGATGATCGCCATTCCTGGGTTCTCAAATTAGATGATGTACGATGATGTGATTGTATAATGGCCAACGTGCCTTCATTGTAGTATTCCCAGGCAGTCTTGAGGGTCTTCGGTTCGTCTGGATAATACAGATGCATGAGAAATATTGATAGGTAGTGATGAAGGAACGGACTTGCCTTGTGGACCCGCAGGGAGCGGGGAGTCTTGCTCTATCAGAGGACATTAGTACGTATGACTGACTAGGATGAGAGACGTGGGCTACCTTGTTTCAATTTCTTAGTGAGAAGCGACATGGTCGTGGTGGGTGGCAAGCTTGGGCGCTTATGCTCGTTGCAAAGCCTGCAGTTCATTGTGGTTATATAGTCGTATTCACTCTTGCACCCTCCTGCGCCGGCCACGCCTCAGTCTCATTCATCGGCACTGGTCCAACCAACTCTCCGCCACGAACGCCACGAGGCGTGTCGGAAATTGGTAATTCCAGATGTTTCAGGTTACGCGCTCCAGTGTCTGGTTACCAGATGGACGGTTATATAACAGCCTGACGATAGAACTTGTATCCTTACATGTTTGGAGCGGGCCCCGACAAACATGATTACTTGTGTCCGAGTTCACGACCTCGTGGAAATTCTCTAACAAGGCGGCGCACCGCGGAATACCCGGATGCGGACAGACGCATCCACATGCCACCTTGCATGGTATCGACTTGATGGTGAGAAAAGGATGTGTCCTTTCGTGGACGAGCACGAGCACGAGCAGCACATCGAGCGTTTCTGCCCCCCCGAAGCCAGGGTACAAAGCCAGGTGGTCTGGACTTTTGGACCTTGGTGAGCCCTTGCCTCCAGATCCCCCCTTCGTCGATTGCGCCAATGCCGTTTCAGATATTAAAGCACCACCTCACGCCGTTGTCATGGATAACCCACCACGAGACTCTAGTTTACTTTGGCTGTTGGTCATTGCCAGAACGTAATTTTGGACACGAGGTAACCTGAAGTGGCCACCGCTCTATATATATATGTCCATGGACGACGGAAGGGACTTTATGTATAATAGAGAATTTCAAGAATACCCGAACGACTACAGACCATCTCAAGAGAATTAGCCTCATAAAGCTCATAGGAGATCGAGATATGGTGCTACTGCCCAACAAATCCTGCTGGTTATAGCCCCTTCACGCGCAGTACTGACTACAGGAGAGAACCGAGTACGACAATACGGCGACATCAATCGCACATATGCCTTTGTTTCTTCGGAAGGGGCGACGGAGGTGCTGTACCGTACCGCTCTGCGTCACCGTGCGTTGTTTTTTAGTTATACTCCCAGTGTTTACCCTGGGGAGTTTGGGTGTTGAAGGTGGAAAGGTACCGGATGTTTAGGGGGTTTCTCCTTAAGCACATCCTTTCTCGCATCTTTTTTCAGCCATGCGACCCCGATGCTGGTCTCTACCATGGATCACCCCAAGGAGGGTGAGTGTATCACGACATTTATCTTCCTCTACGGTCTTTTCCGCCTGATGTAGCGCTGAATTCCCTGTGCCATCCGCAAGAACGCCCCCGTGCCTTGTGTTTCGAGTGCTTGGGGAGAACCACTGCGGCCTTGTTATCCCCACGAGGACTTAGTTAATTATACTTCGGTGAGCAGTTCTATTTGGCGCTCTAAAATAGTCAGCCCATACATTGAGCTGAGGAACGTTGATAACAGGACACAGGGGACTGGTACCTCGACTAGCAGCAAGCCTATGAGATGCGGATCACCCCCTTCTTTCTTCAGATGGAATCCTACTGTTTCTCTATTGTCATTCGAGACAAATGCGGGTTTGAGTTACCGCCGGTCGAACAACCATTGCACCAAGAAACATCTGGACCTTACCATTACAACTGTAGAGGTGTATTGATAGGTGTTAGGTATGGAGGTCTGATTGTTGGACCCGAAAGAACAAGCCTTTGAAGGAATGTTTTGCCTTTGTCCATACCCGATTGTATTTTTTCTGAGTTATCGGCCAATGAAGTCGGTTGGACATGTTTTAGGGCAATAGCTTGTTGCGGTAATAGTATTGTTGACCGGATCTGAAATAGTCAGGCTAATTCATTTCTCGATCTCCAGGGAGACGCTCGAATTGCAATATGCACTGTCACTCATATAGTAGTTATATAACGCGGAGCACCAGTATCTTCCATGTCATGAGAGACGAAGGGGTGATCTCGATCTCAATATACTCCCAACAGTTCTTTCCAAGAAAAAATCATAAGGTTTCAACGTAATCAAATTGAAATATTGTGTTATGTCCTGGTTCTAGTTGAAGAGTCCAACCACTGTCCTAGGAACATACGGTGCCTCCAGCTCCTTGATCTCCTCGGGTGTCAATTTCACCTTCACACCTCCTACAGCCTCTTGTAAATTCTTGAGTGAAGTGGTGCCGATAATGGGAGCCGCAACACCCTTGGCGAGAATCCAGGCGATCGCAATTTGAGCCATTGGCACCCCTTTCTTCTTCGCAATCTCCTTAACCCTGTGTTGCAAATTCAACAGAATACATAGGTGGTGTGCAAGATGACTTACTTGTCGACAATTGAATCAGACACATTTTGTGTCCCCGTTGCTAGAGCCAAGTAGCTATCCGTTTGACTGCGTTTGGTACCGGCGCCATTACGGGGACGACATAATATACCGCGACCAAGTGGAGACCATGGAATCAAACCGACCCCAAGATACTACAGGAGGTGAGCCAACAGGGTTGCTGAGTTGTAGCAAATGTAGTTACCTCGCAGAGGGGGTTCATCTCTCGCTCTTCTTCGCGATAGAGCAAAGAATAATGGCTCTGCATGGAAACGAACGGTGTCAATCCATTGGCGAGTGCGTAATCTAGCCGGGGTTGCGTCATAAGACCAATCGTTAGACACGGCGAGCTGAGACGACTTACCCTGCAGAGCGTGGAATTTCCACGCCCAGCGGGAGGACATCCCAATATATCTGACCATTCCGCTCTTCACCACATCATCGAGTGCTTTGATGATTTCGGGAATGTCCACATTCTTATCGAATCGATGACGCTGAAGTACGTCATTATACTCTACGTCGAGTCTCCTGAGGGAAGCTTTGACGGAATCGAAGATGCTCTTCCTCGAGAAACCCCACTGATTTACCGGACTGTAATCATCAGGTTGCTCCCCAGCCACAAATTGATCTACAGTCATTTCTCCATTCGCAAGGGTTGGGAAATAAACCTTAGTCATGATGACAAAGGACTCGCGTGGGCCATTGATCTCTTTGAGGGCTTTGCCGAGGATGATTTCGGACTCGCCACCTGAGTAAATATTTGCAGTATCGAATATCTGACGAAGGCAGATTAAAGAAAAGGTGGGATATCGTGAGAGGCTACTCACGTTGATACCAAGAGTATAAGCAGTTTTGATTTGCTCGATGCTTTCCTTCTCGGAAAGGGTCCAGTCAAACCCCGTGCCATAGGAAATACATCCCAGGACAATGCGCGAGACTTTGAGCCCCGACTTGCCAAGACGAACTGTGGCTGGTCAGACTAGTGAACTCGTCTCCCGATTCGGGTACTGGCTAACCATATTCCATCTTGTTCCTGGTGTTGGTACTAGTAGGTGAGACGGTGGCCATCGTTACTTAGCGAGATGTGGGATTAATGTTGCTCTACCGCACGGCCTAAGAACATTAAATACCACGTCGAAGCTGCGGACACCCGGCGTGAGTCTTTGTAGTAAGGACGTCACATCGGACCGACTTCCATTCAGCAATATCTTGCCGGTACCGGTTATCCTGCGGCGAGTGTGAACTTTCGGTCGTGTATTTTCGCACCGCTGGGAGAAGAGAAACGCTGCTTTCTCGCATTATGGATTACTAACCTGTGTGCACGTGCGCAAGAAGACAGAAAGTAGGTGGCGTTCATTCAGGGATATGATTATACATTACGCTTGAATAATCGCCAGCGGTCTTTTGTCGCCGGCCGAAGGGACTCGTATGCTCTTGACTCTTGAACGGCATCATTCAAACCCGCACTCTTCGGGTATTCGTATCTTGGTCCCCTCTAAAGAGATGCAGGATACACTCAGGACTTGAATCGGTATAGCCCCTCGAATGCGTCGTATAGCGGGCATCATAGTGACCCCGAGGATTTCACTTTGGACGAGATGCTACGCGTGCGACAATAAGAGTGCTAGCCGTCCATCTGAGCATGTCTCTATTCTTCAACGCGCAACCACCAGACCGCCCTTGTCTTGGAGCAAAGTCCTTCTATAAATATGAACGGAAAGGAGGTAAGACACACATCCGAGGATGGGCTGTAGAAGAAGTCTAGGAAGGGACGGCGGCAAGACGGAAGGAGAGAAGTCCGCGGCCAAGCAAACGACCTTCCCCCCCAAAAAAGACCGGTGGACGCCAGGTACCTTGGTTGACGTAATCGACGTCATTTTACTTTCAAATACAAGTTGTACAAATCATAGAAATTCAAATAAAATCCAGAGAAAGCTCAGAAAATTTAGAGAAAAGACCGGACAATAATAAATTCAAACGTGGGCATGGAATTCGGCTTTGGAGACTAAAGATTATGTGGCCGAGTGCAAATGAACATGTGGTCTGCATGAATCACAATTTCCTGGAGGACCATTGGTATCGAAGTCGGCATCGACGTGACGTCAAGCTTCAAGACATCCTCAAGGAATGGAACGGCGTTCAGATGGGGGAGATGACCATGACAACGACAACGTGGGCTATGCACTGGGCACTAATAACCTGGTGGCGCTGAGGGATAGGTAGACTCGCGAAGGCCAGTAAAGGTCAGGTGATCACGGATGAGCATATGCAGGTGAAGAGCAAAGGAAAGGCCGATGAGTCGTCATGCGCAATGACCTAATGTCCTCTCTCTACCTCTGCCAACCAGTCAAATCAATATAGCTTTGCCCTTGCCATGGAATCACAATCCCAATGTTCAATCAGTCAATAATTTAAATATGGCAGGTTGTTGACCATTGATTGCGATTCGGGATTGCTATTCATGTCGGAATTAAGACCACAAACGAAGTTCATAGTTCCCAAATTTACGAAAAGGTCCAAAGAGTGCCTAGATATACCACATACAATGGAACTTGTGGAAGCAGCTCACTGGTGGAAGTACTTGTGATGATTTTTGCAAATCATCACAAAGTTCTGTTGTTTTTTTCCATACGAAACTTGTGATGAATTTCATTAATAGATTTCTCCGAACTTGTGTTGTTTTTCCAAGGT